>Ga0116227_10010300_pt1 | contig 16408 bp, 18 predicted proteins | sample S1TSphgellanicum_FD_89693 | JGI IMG/M metagenome (GOLD analysis project Ga0116227, IMG submission 89693) | Host-associated microbial communities from peat moss isolated from Minnesota, USA - S1T2_Fb - Sphagnum magellanicum MG | ecosystem: Host-associated > Plants > Peat moss > Unclassified...
ATTGGTGATGGACATTCTGATTACCAGTTGAAGGAATCGGGCATGGTGGATACTTTTTATGCTTTTACCGAAAATGTGGAGCGTAAGGGTGTTACTGCTAAAGCCGATTACATTACCCCAAGCTTTGACGAGTTTTTATACCTCAACAAAATGCCGAGGGCCATATCATACCCCAAAAATCGCATTAAGTGTTTGGTAGTTGGAGAAATTGAAGAAGAGGCTTTGGTATGGATGCGTAAGGAAGGTTACAATATCCGCATCCGATCGAGCATCGAAGAAAAGTACCTGGAAGAAGCGGGTATCCTGTTTTGCGACGAGGAGCACCAGCCAACTCCGGAGCAGTTGGAACAAGCCGGAAGGTTAAAGGTTATTGGTTGTTTTGGCAAAATCAACAATCGCCGTATTGCCGATACCGCTTGTATTAACGGTATTATCATTTTTGACGATCCTAAGCATAACCCGCGTAATGTTGAGTTCATCCCCAAAAGGGTGATCGATTTTATGAACGAGGGTAAAACGCACATGAGCTGCAACTTCCCCGATTTGCAACCACCACGGGTTAATAATGCTCACCGTTTGATCCATATTCACAAAAACGTGCCGGGTATTCTGGTGCAGATCAATAATATCTTCGCCAAACACGATATCAATATTGTTGGCGAGTTTTTGGTGACCAACGAACACATAGGGTATGTTATTACCGATGTGAACAAGGGCTACGATCAACAGATTTTAACCGAGCTGAAAAAAATCGAGGAAACGATCAAGTTTAGGTTGTTGTATTAACCCTACTCCTTCTCCTCTTTCAACGGGATTACCAATACCGGTACCGGGGAATGGCGTACTACCGATTCGGCGATGTTTCCCATCAGTAAGCGATCGAAGAAGCCAGTTCTGCTATGCGTTCCTACTATAATCAGGTCGGCATTAAACTGTACGGCACAATTTACAATAGCTTCGGCGGTATCACCAACTTCGTTGTATTGGGTAACTATCAAACCTTCGCCATATTTGGCAATGGTATCGTCTATTAATTTTTGCGAGTAATTTTGCTGGCTGTTAACTAACTCAACCTCTTCACCGGCTGTACCTATGGATGGTATCAAGCTACCCATCATGCTGGTATCGTTGGCGGGAGTGGTTATTACGGGTTCTACAATGTGAACCAGGGCTACATCGGCTTTAAATTGGTGTGCCAGCTCAAAGCCTTGTTGTGTTGCATTTTCGGCAAACTTGCTGTCGTCAACACCGATCAATATTTTTTGGAATTTCATGATTGCAATTGGTTTAAACGTATTATAGATAACAATTTAAAGCCAATTTGTTTTTAAATACTTGTGCTTTACAGCTTGTATTTAAACAGTTTCTCTTTGAAGTAGCTAGCTTGGGTAAAATCGCGCAGTTGGGAACTGTAGATGCCTGATCGACCACTAAACAAGTAAGCAATAAAGCAAGCCAGGGCAAAAAGCAAGGTGTAATGCGGACCAAAAAGCTCCATACCCATTATGGTACAGGCTATTGGTGTTTTTGTTGCACCGGAGAATACGGCAATGAAACCTAAAGCGGCAAATAAGCTAACCGGCGCACTCAATAATCCCGCCAAGGTATTGCCTAAAGTTGCGCCAATATAAAACAGGGGTGTAACCTCGCCGCCTTTAAAGCCTGTACCTAAGGTAACAGCAGTGTAAATGAGTTTCCATAGCCAGCTGAACGGATCGGCACCGCCAATGTTGAATGCAGATACGATGGTTACCGTACCGGGGTGTTCGGGCTCAACGCCGAGACTCAGGTAATCGGGTTTGCCGATGACGAAGGTTAGGGCGATGATGATCAATCCGCCGAGTACAGGTATCATCCAGTTGTACTTAAACCAAGCCAGGAACAGCTTTTTGATGCGATGAGTAGCTTCGGCGAAAGCCAGGCTGGCGAGGCCAAAGAGTACGGACGCGGGAATGATCTTTAATATTAAAAGCCATTCGGTTGACAGGTCCGTGGATACATAATTGATATGATAAGCGGTGTGATGGATATGCCATAAAGATACGGTGATATCACCTACGAAACCTGCAATTAAGCAAGGTAACAAGGCGTCGTATTTAACACGGCCATTGGTTAAAACTTCTACAGCGAAGATCATCCCCGTGAAGGGTGTGCCAAATACGGCACCGAAGCCCGCGGCAATACCTGCGGTTAACAGGTAGCGCATGGCCGTGGCATCCAACTTAAACATACTGCCGAACCAATGGGCTATGCTGCCGCCAATTTGAACGGCCGTACCTTCGCGACCAGCGGAGCCGCCGAACAGGTGGGTTACAACTGTGGTGACCAGGATGAGTGGTGTCATACGTTTGGGCACACCTGCCCCGGGTTGATGGATCTCGTCGATGATGAGGTTGTTTCCTTTTTCGGATGATTTGCCGTAGAGTTTGTAGGCGAAGTGAATAGCTACCCCCGCTAAGGGTAACAGATATAACAGCCAAGTGTGCGCGAACCTGAAATGGATAGCCCAGGAGAGCAACCATAGGAATAAGGCTACAGCACTACCTATAGCAACCGAAACGGGGATGGTAATTAAACAAACCCATAGCATGTTTTTGTAGTTAGAAAATGTATTCGGAGTTTTTGAAACGGGCATACCTGTCTGGAATAAATAAATTTATCTGGGCAGGCGTCATCAGCTTTGCAGCGGTTCAATTAGGTGGTACACCATCACCTTTGTTTACTCAAATATAGCTCAATATTTTAAAAAAGCTTCAATTTATCTATTACGGGTTTTAAATAGCTTTGGATACCAACCTGGTGTACTTGTACGTTTTTGGTGAACAGACTGGCTTTTACTTTCAGCGTACCATCTAAATTGAGGTTGGTGTTGCTGTTATTCATCAGGCTCATTAAACTCATTAAAGCGCCTGCATTGGCTAATTTGATGCTTGCGCCAAATTTGTAATCGGCTTTTGATTTGCCCGCGATAGTTACCGGGTACGATTGGTTAATGTGAGCTATAACATTGTTATTGGCCGATAGATCCAGCAAAGCTTCCTGCACGTTAATGGCATAGCTGTTCGGGTTTTCTATCGGGATAACCGCTTCTACATCAACACCGCTTAAGCTCAGGTTTTTTACCGATACATCGGTTATGGCACCGTACTTTAGATCTTTGGGTTTGCCGCAGCTTGCCAAAACAAATATTGCCGATAATAATATGATGCTTTTAATATATGCTCTGAGTGTATTTTTCATAATTATAAAAACGCTTAACAGACGTTATGATTGCAAAGAAAGTAATTTTGTTGGTTTATTCGTTCATTGGTCATTAGTTGATTGGGATTTGCGTGTTGCCGAGTTCACTCCTTTGCTCATTTTATTATCTTTGATTGTTGATGGTAATTTGCACATCCGCACATTTACTCATCCGCACATCTGAAAATATGCACATTACGCCCGAAATTGAAGACCGGATAAAACGCCTGCAGGAAAAGTACGAAGCGATGGGGCAAGACATGTCGTCGTACCTGGACGGTTTGCTTTATGCCGATTTTTTAACCTATTGGGATTATATCCACTTAGATACCTTATTATCGCTGCAAAGCCCTAAAACGCCATTGCCGGATGAGGAGATCTTTATTATGTATCACCAGATCACCGAGTTGTATTTTAAGCTGGCGATACACGAGTGCAAGCAAATTGTTAATCACGAGGCGCTTACGGTTGAATTTTTTGTGGCCCGTTTGAAGCGGATCAACAACTACTTTGAGGCTTTGACCAACTCCTTCAGTATTATGGTTGAGGGGATGGAGAAGGAACAGTTTCTCAAATTTCGGATGTCGTTACTACCGGCGAGCGGGTTTCAATCGGGGCAGTATCGAATGATCGAGATCTACGCTACCGATTTTATTAACCTGGTTGCCAAGGATAAAAGAGAGGAATTAAAGGATGCCAGCATTGAAGAGCAGTTTGAGTACATCTACTGGAAGTTTGGCGCAACCGAGCTATCAACCGGTAAAAAAACACTTACACTAAAGCAGTTTGAAAAAAAATACGGAATAATATTCATTGATTTAGGAAAATATTGTAGTAAACGTAACTTTAATAATCTGCTCGCCGTATTAAAGGAAAATGGAGCAGATACCGCCGCCCTCGAAACCGAATTGCGGCGCTTTGATACCCAGGTGAACGTGAACTGGCCGTTGGCGCACTATAAATCGGCAGTGCGTTACCTGCATCGCGAACCTGAGGAGATCAAAGCAACCGGTGGTACAAATTGGCAAAAGTATCTGCCTCCGCGTTTTCAAAAACGGATATTCTATCCTTCTATCTGGAACCCCGACCAGATTGAAGAGTGGGGTAAAAGCTGGGTTGAAAACGTTTTAAGCAGTATTTAAACAATTTGATAAACCCAATGACTACATTAAAACAACACCCCATCGCCTGGTCGATCTACGGCCTTTACATGCTTAGCTGGCTGTATTTAGGTTATGCCGCCTACATTAACTTTATTAATTATGCCGATGGCCGCGCGCTTGGCATCCACCTGTTTCTGTTCACTATTTTTGGTTTTATACCTTACTTAGTTATTACCTTTTTAATATCGGAGTTTTCGGGTGAATCCCGTCCCTTTTACTTGCTGATGGTGAGGCTGATACTGGCTTCGGTACCTGTGGTAATTATTGGCGGCTTTGTTTTGAACGCCATTTACCGGTATTAATATCTCATCGCATAACACCTTCCCCAACAAGCTAACCCCTGGCCAGGGTTGCTTGTAATGTTGTTTTAATAATTGGTGTCTTTACCTTCAGCCTTCATTTGTTTGAGGCGTTTGTAAACCGAGATGATGGTTTCCATGTCCGATAACCCATAGGTACCGTCTTGCGTTTGCCTGGCTAAACCGGGGAAATCTTTAACGATAACCGGCATTATTGTTTTGAACATCTTACGTGTCAGGTGTACCGTTACTCCGTTTTGCTCTATCATCAGATCATATCCATCGGGTAATTTATAGTCAACCCCTACATACCTCATTTCCATTACGCCCGCAGCGTTGGGACTCATTGTGGTTGATCCCTTTAATTGCCGTTCCTTATACATTTTATAGATCCTGTAAGGCGAATCGAGATATATGGCCGCGAAATACCGTGTAGTATTATCCACACCTTCCGAATCAATTTTAACCACTAAGGTATCGGCATGAGGAGACGCTGTTACTACCATTTTAATATCCTTAATATCAATCCGTTTACGCGAAGTACTATCGTTGATCTTATACAATAAATAATCGTTGTATTTCTCAAATGATAATAAGCCCTCAAAACGCTGATCGGTTTGGTTGATGTAGTATCCTTGTTCATATTTTTGTGCCTGCAGCGCTATCGTGACAACACAAAAAATGGCAATAAGCAATAGTTTTTTCATTTGGGGAATAACAGATGGACCAATATAAATATTCAATATAAAGTTTGTGTTATGTTTTGCGCAAAAACCACCTCTGCCGGGCTATAATAATACATACTCATACTATTCCGTTAAATAGCTGGATGGTTAGCATTTACCAATTCAAAACAATTTCCGTAAATTGCGCCTTTCTATTTTAATACGCACAGGCCATGACAGAAACACTTGACATCAGCATCACTAAAAATCCAACATCGCGTTTAGCTGAAACCGATTTTGACAACCTGCCTTTCGGGCGCACGTTTTCCGACCATATGTTTGTGGCCGATTACGCCGATGGCGAATGGAAGAACTTTCAGATCGTCCCTTACGGTGAAATTAGCATGAGTCCGGCAATTTCTGCAATTCATTACGGCCAGTCGTTTTTTGAGGGATTGAAAGCTTACAAACATGCCGATGGCAAGGTTTCGGTTTTCCGCCCGTACATGAACGCAGAGCGTTTTAACAAATCTGCCGAGCGTTTGTGCATGCCCGAGTTACCCGAAGACATTTTTGTACAAAGCATAGCCGCTTTGGTAGATATCGATAGCAACTGGATCCCTACCAAGGCAGGGCACTCTTTGTATATCCGTCCGTTCATGTTCGCTACCGACCCTTATCTGGGCGTGCAGCCATCGGGTACTTATAAATTTATGGTGATAGCCGGTCCGGTTGGTCCGTACTTTACCAAGCCTTTAAAGGTGAAGATCGAAACTCATTTTTCACGCTCAACCGAGGGTGGTTTTGGCTATGCCAAAGCAGCCGGAAACTATGGTGGCGCCATGTTACCTGCCCGCAAAGCCGTACAGGAAGGTTACGATCAGTTGATTTGGACCGACAGCAAGGAGCATGCCTACATGGAAGAGCTTGGCGCGGCCAACGTAATGTTTTTACTGGATGGTAAATTAGTAACCCCATCAACCCGCGATACCATTTTAAAAGGCGTTACCCGCGATACTGTGATCAAGCTTGCCCAGGAATGGGGATATGAGGTTGAAGAACGCCGTGTAAGTGTTGCCGAGATATTGGAAGGTGCCAAAAACGGCAAACTAACCGATGCCTTTGGTGCCGGAACCGCCGCTACTATCGCCCCGATTGGTGTGATTGAGCATGAGGGTAATGTTTATACCTTGCCTGATCCTGCTCAGCGCGAATTCAGCAAAAAGGTATTGAAAACTTTGGATGAGATTCGTTACGGAGTTACCGCCGACCCTTATGGTTGGAACTATATGGTTTAAGAAGGTTTTATACTTGATATGGAGAGCGATGGGGTAACTTATCGCTCTTTTTTTGTTTGTATCTATTTTTCTCACTCTGTCATTTCGACGATAGGAGAAATCTTTTTCGCGCGATTGATACGCTGGTGCACTGGCGCTATGTGCAAGAGCAGAAGATTTCTCCCTTCGGTTCGAAATGACAAGTGGGTTGGTTCAAGTAAGATAAAGAAACTTATTCCCACATCCGTTGTTAAACCATTACTTAAACATTCAGCATATGAAAACTATAACAGTCCCCGGCGACCCACATACCGTAAGAGCTATCATGGTTCCAAAAACAGAGGAATTTCATGATCACGATATTGTACAGATCACTTCTACAGATGGCAGCCAAACTGCCGAGAAAAAGATCTTCCGTATTGTAGATGGCGGCGAAGATAATTGGGAATTACAGTTTGAGTAACAGTCCGTTAACTTAATATTATATTTAAGAGCGATGAGGTAACTTATCGCTCTTTTTTGTTTGTTATATTATCTTTGATGTAACGTGAAATGGATAACCCAAGAATGCCCTATTGGCCATAATATTGCGATATGATTAAACCCTTTACCAAATCATTTAGAGTTTGTATTACGGCTATAATGCTCCTGTTTTTAGGATTAGCAGGCTATGCGCAACAAAGCCCCACTTACCCCCGTGTAACAGGTTACTTTAGTGTGGTAAACCCAATCGGTACCTTAACTAGTGATGGTTTCACCAGCAATTTTAAAGATGTATATACCGTTGGATTTCCGTTTGGGATCAATATTTTAAAGAGCGACAAGTTTGGAGTAAGCTTTGAAATAGCACCAGCCATCCGGACGGAAAACAACGTTTCGAAAGTGAGCACAGTGTTGTTTCATCCGGGAGCCCTGTTTAGGTTTAAACATGGCTTTACTTTTATTGGTCGTATGGCATTTGAAACCAATGGACGTTTTGGATTTACTCCTGTATTTAACCAGGTTATAAAAAAGGGTAAAGATGCCAGTTTGTTTGTATGTGTACCGTTCCCGGTTAGATTTGGGAACAATGCTGCGGCTTCTGTTAGTACCGGGCTGCAGTTAGGGGTTAGTTTTTAAACAATTTCCCCGGTACATTCCGGAATCGCTTTTTCCTCACAATAGTACTCCGATAAAAACACCGGCTCACCCTCTTGCGCCCTGTCGCTAAGGGGGGATAAAGTAAGAATTTTTCCACCTTCTTTTTGAACTGGGCGATCCCTCAACAATCCATCGCCATTCTCCTCAAATGCTGCATACACTCCTTCCTGTGTAATCTCTTCCTCTATCTCATCCAAAGTAGTCATCGCCGCAATTTCCATTTCCGTAAGCGGTTCATCAACTGCCACTGCCACATTTCCATCTTGATTCTTGTCTCTTGATTCTTGAGTCTGATTCCCAAAAAATCCCAGATGCTTCGCAATCCTATCCAAAGCCGCCATCTTATTATGCAACTTAATCTTAGTTACCGCCCCAACAATATACCCATCCGGCTCCGCAATATTAGCCGTCTGTATAAAACTGATCGACGCCTTATCACTTTCCGAAAGTTCACACATCGGTTTCAAATCTCCGCGCTCATCATAATAATTACCCATATTGCTAAAAGCGATCTTGGCGTATTCCCGCAAAATCTTATCATGACTGATTTCCAGCCGCGCCGCACGTTCCTGCTGCTTCAGCTTCAAATAAGCTTCAATCTTAGGCAAATGCAAAAGCTCACCCTTCTTAGCCGTATTCTCACTATATCCTGCAGCTTTAGCCGCGCGGTAAGCATTAAAACTCACAAGGTATTCCTCGCAAAAACGAATTTGCTGAGCATTCAAATTTGGTGTTACATGTATCATAATGTTTATATAATTGATTGTTAAAAATTCAGAAAAGAAAAATTAAGGAAATCGCCGAACAGTCTTCTCCACGCGTAATTGCGAAGAACGAAGACAACCGACCGATAGGGAGTTCATTAATGCCTTGAAAAAACAAACCCTGACAATAATCCCCGACTTACAGAGACCCAAGAAAGTCTAAAAGCGATAAAAGCGCAGGGTGTCAGGCTGAGGCTCTCGAAGCCTGGAGCGCAAAGGCCATCTCCGCGCGACGAACCAACCAAAAGCGTCAGCCTGTGCGATTCCCCTCTCGAGAGGGGCGGAGGGGTGTGTTTCAACGCGCGACAACAATTCATCGCACCTCCCTCACCAAAAAAATTACCGAACTGGCTCCGGCAATAAAACACGGTAAAGCTACCGCACTACAAAGATAAGTATTTGATTTTAAACTACATAATAACCAAAATTACCATAATAACTAAACTGTGCTATTGTACGCTGTAGGCTTCCAATAATTATTATATATTAGAAAAAAATACATTATGAAAAAAATACTACTTATTTTATTGCTTAGCCCTATGTTAAGCTTTGCACAAACCGACACAACAAAAGCCAAGCCCCACGAAATGTACTGTATGGTACTGGCTACATCTAAGTTGTTTAGCACAAAAGTTAATATTACTGTTGATTTCGGCCAAGAGGTAAAGTTTTTCAGTTTTACCGATCAACGCATGAAAGATGAAACCGGTAAAGTGGTGGCGTTTAATTCAGTAATTGATGCGCTTAATTACATGGCTCAGCAAGGCTGGGAATTTGTAAATGCATATGTTATTACAGTATCAAGCCAAAATGTCTATCATTATGTGATGCGCAGGAAAATAACAAGCTAACTCCCGCCCGTTCAGGCGTCCACGCTGCCGAAACTCACCAAAACAAAAAAAGCGCCGGGTAAACCCGGCGCTTTTCAATATTCAACTAAGCAACTATTAGAACAACAACCTTACAGGCTCTTCTAACAATGCTTTCAAAGTCTGTAAAAATGCGGCAGCTGTTGCACCATCTACCGTACGGTGATCCGCGCTTAGCGTAACCTTCATAATGTTGCCAGGTACTACGGCGCCATTTTTAACAACCGGAACGGCTTGTATGCCGCTAACGGCTAATATACATGAGTTTGGCGTGTTAATGATAGCGGTAAACTCGTCAACACCAAACATACCTAAGTTTGATATGGTGAAGGTTGAGCCTTCCATTTCATTGGGTTGTAGTTTTTTAGCTTTGGCTTTACCGGCGAAATCTTTAACCTCGGCGCTAATGTGGCTCAGTGATTTGCCATCGGCAAATTTGATTACCGGAACCAGCAAACCTTCGTCAACCGCAACGGCTACACCAATGTGAACGTGCTCGTTGTAACGGATCTTATCGCCCAACCATGATGAGTTGATGTTCGGGTTAGTTTTCAGCGCGATAGCGGTAGCTTTCAGCACTAAATCGTTAAACGATACTTTGGTTGGAGCGTAAGCATTGATCTTGTTACGGGCCTCGATAGCTGAATCCATATCGATAGACATGGTTACAAAGAAGTGAGGGGCAGTAAACAAGCTTTCGCTTAAGCGTTTGCCAATAACCTTGCGCATTTGCGTAACCGGTTTTTCGGTAAAGGTTTCAACACCTACATACTCAGGTATTTTAACCGGAGTCGGTGCTGGTTTACCAGCGGCAGGAGCAGCTTCGGTAGCAGGTGCAGATGCCGGAGCACTTGCAGCAGCAGGTTTGGCAGATGGCGTGTAAGACTCAACGTCTTTTTTCACAATCCGGCCACCTTCGGCACTACCTTTTATTTCAGTCAGGCTAATGCCCTTGTCTTTCGCAATTTTGCGTGCCAGTGGCGATGCTTTAACACGGCTATCGTCAGCTTCTTCGGCAGGAGCAGGTGCTTCGGCGGCAGGAGCAGATTCAGCAGCCGGAGCAGCATCTTCTGTTTTTGCAGCGGCAGGAGCGTCGTTACCACCAGCCAATAAAGGCTGAATATCGGTACCTTCTTTACCTACAATAGCGATGATATCGTTAACCTTAGCGGCTTTACCTTCTTCAACACCAATGTATAGCAATGTGCCGGCTTCGTAACCAACAACATCCATGGTAGCTTTGTCGGTTTCAACATCAGCTAAGCTATCATCGCTCTTTACTTTATCGCCAACTTTAAAGTTCCATTTTACGATAACACCTTCGGTCATGGTATCGCTCATCAATGGCATACGGATAACCATTGCCGGGATGTTCGATAAGTCGACAGCCGGAGCGGCAGGTGCTTTTTCTTCAACCGGGGCAGCAGGCGCTTTATCAGCAGCAGGTGCCGGGGCAGCTTGCTCTTCGGCTTTAGGGGCGCTTCCGCCATCAGCATTCAGGGCAGCCTGATAATCTTCGCCGGCCTTACCTATTACAGCTATCACACCGTCAACAGGTACAGCGGTGCCTTCGCTTATGCCAATGTATAATAATGTACCATCCTGAAACGATTCAAAATCCATGGTGGCTTTATCGGTCTCTATCTCAGCCAATACATCACCCGATTTAATTTTATCGCCAACCTTTTTATGCCACTTAGCCAATACCCCTTCGGTCATGGTATCGCTCATTTTAGGCATTTTAACTACTTCAGCCATATATTTACTTGATGAATAGTTTTATAATATTTTGTAAACGTGTTTGTAATTAGTCTCTGATGTATGGATAATCTTTCTGTACATACACATCGGTGTACAATTCAGATGCATCCGGCCAAGGCGATTCTTCAGAGAACTTTACTGATTCATCAACAATAGCTTTAATCTTTTCGTCCATCTCTTCAAACCATTTATCGTCAGCATATTTCTCGGCGATGATGGTGTTCTTAACCGTTTCGATAGGGTCCTTAGCTTTGTAGCTTTCAACCTCATCTTTGGTACGGTATTTTTGAGGATCGGACATCGAGTGACCTTTGTAGCGATAAGTACGCATCTCAAGGAAGGTTGGTCCGTCGCCTTTACGGGCACGTTGAACAGCTTCGTCCATCGCGTTATGTACAGCAACCGGGTCCATACCATCAACCGCCGATGAAGGAATACCGTAAGGCAAACCTAATTTGTAGATATCCGGCTGAATAGTAGTACGCGCTACAGAAGTACCCATGGCGTAACCGTTATTCTCGCAAATAAAGATAACCGGGAGTTTCCATAAAGCAGCCATGTTAAAGGTTTCAGTTAATGCACCCTGGCGCACTGCACCATCACCCATATAAGCGATGTTCACGTTATCGCGGCCGCTGTATTTGTTAGCGAAAGCAACACCAGCACCCATCGGGATCTGGCCACCTACAATACCGTGTCCGCCATAAAAGTGGTTCTCTTTATCAAACATGTGCATTGATCCGCCTTTACCTTTAGAACAGCCGGTGGCTTTTCCGTAAAGTTCGGCCATTACAGCGTTCGGGTGGGTACCTTTGGCTAAAGCGTGAGCATGATCGCGGTAAGCGGTTATCATACTATCATCATGCCTTATTACCGACATGGCACCAGCCAAAACGGCCTCTTGCCCTATATACAGGTGGCAAAAACCCCTGATCTTCTGCTGACCATATAACTGACCTGCTTTTTCTTCAAACTTGCGCATTAGAAGCATTGATTCGTACCAATGCAAATAAGTGTCTTTGGTTATCGCGACTGAACTCATGTGTTAAAAAAGAACTTTTAATTTTAAGATGCGCAAATCTAATTATATCCACGTAAAAAGCGAAACGAGAGTACGTTTGTTTAACTTTTATTACATTTTTTTTGGAAAACTAAATTTTTAGGGTATCTTCGGAGCTTGTTAACGGCAAAAAAGGCCAAGTCATATACGTTTGACCAACCTTTTACGTTATCAACTTTAATAAATATTGTTGCATACCCCTACTACAACAAAAAGAGATTAAATGAAGAAACTTTCTATCCTGTTTGCATTGTTCATCAGCATTAGTGTTGCTACTGTACAAGCTCAAACAAAGAAGCACCAGACAAAGCATAAAAAATCTTCGTCAATCGCTTCTGCTCAAACCGAAAAAAAGACACACAAGTCAAAGCATAAAAAATCTGTTTCAACTGACGTTGCTGAAGTTCCTGTAGAAACTAAGGTTTCTCAACCAAAACCAAGCACTTACGCATCAGCTGTAACTGTTCAAACAGAAACAAAAACCGTACCAACACCGGTACAAGAAGTTGCTGACGATCAGGACAAAAGCTTAGTTAAAGATTACCTTTCACAAATTATGGGCGTAGCGTTGTCTACAACCTCAAATGTTAAACTTTTTCAATTTGTTTACGACTGGATTGGTACTCCTTACCGTTTTGGTGGTAACACTAAAAAAGGTATCGACTGTTCAGCTTTTACTAAAGAGCTGTACAGTAAAGTGTTCAACTTGGATATTCAACGTAATTCACGCGATATTTTCAGCATGGTTAACCCTGTTAAAAAGGATGAATTGAAAGAAGGCGATTTAGTGTTCTTTAAAATTCACAGCCGCAGCATATCACACGTTGGTATTTATTTAGGTAATAACAAATTCGCCCACGCGTCAAACAAAGGTGTAGCCATCAACAATCTGGATGATGATTATTACAGCCGTTATTTTTACCGCGGTGGCCGATTGCTGGATTCGTTTAAAAAGGAATTAGAAATCCAATCGAAAGACTCAAAATAACCAATTATAGTCCTAAATTAGAATCCTTTCGCCCAACGAAAGGATTTTTTTTTGCCCGATGAAAAAGCTTAGCTTATTACCTTTTACCCTTTGCGGAATACTATTACTCTCTGCATGTAATGAGCAACCACATACCGTTCTCCGTACCGAAACCAAGGTTATCCATAAGCAAACCGTAGTAAAAGCCAAACACCATTCCGATACCATAACCATTGCCGCTGTTGGCGATATGATGCTCGGCACCGCCTACCCCAACGCCTGGAACCTGCCACCCGATAGTGGCAAAAGCAGCCTAAAAGCTGCCGAAAGATATCTTAAAGAGGCTGATGTAGCTTTCGGAAATCTCGAAGGTACTTTAGTTGATAGCGGTATCCCGATAGGCAGAAAGAAGCTCAAACCCTACTCCTTCCGGATGCCGGTTAAATATGGTGGCTTATTCAAAGCCGCGGGCTTCAACGTATTAAGCCTCGCCAACAATCACATTGATGATTTTGGTGATGCGGGCCGTAAAAGCACTGTTCAGGTTTTAGATAGCATCGGCATCTATCATGCTGGTTTACAAGTGCATCCTACCGCGATATTCACCATCAATGGCATTAAATATGGCTTCTGCGCTTTCTCCCCCAATGCCCATGTTGTATCCCTTCATGATTATAAAGGCGCATCCCGAATTATTAAAGACTTAAAGCAACAGGTTGATATTGTCATCGTATCCTTCCACGGTGGCGGCGAAGGTATTGGCTACGAACATGTCCTCTGCCAAAAAGAATCCTACATCGGCGAAAACCGTGGCGATGTTCACGCCTTTGCACATAACGCTATTGATGCCGGTGCGGATGTCATCTTCGGCAACGGTCCGCACGTTATTCGCGCTATGGAATTATACAATAAGCGTTTAATAGCCTACAGCCTGGGTAATTTTTGTACTTACCGAAGTGTAAGCGTTGCTGGCGTGTGTGGCCTTGCCCCATTGTTGAAAGTGCATCTCAATAAAAAGGGAGAATTTTTAAACGGCAGTATTATCTCGTTCACACAATCCCATAATAATGGGTTGCAACGTGATAGCCTGAACCGGGCCGTTAACCGGATCAAGTATTTGACTGAGATCGATTTTCCTCAATCGGGCTTAACAATTACCAGCAGTGGTTTAATTACACTTGCAGAATAGTATCGCTTGAAAAAGCCAACAACTATATTAATATCGACCACCGAATGTCCAACATCGAATAATGAAGTAAAGCCTTCGATATTGAACATTCGATATTCAGTGTTCGATATTATTTCCAATTCTGCTTTCTTAACTTAAGCATTGATTAAGCTTCATCCTTAGTAACCCTTACCAAACTGATTCCCGAAAAGAAGAACAACAGTCCGATAATAGCAAATACCATAATGTTAGTTGCCGCTGCCGATTTGTTTATGATGGTTATCCCGGCATATATTAAGCCTATAATACCTAATACGGTTAATATGGCTCCAAATGTACGTTTCATATTCATGGCTGTAATTGTTTTTACAGATACCTATCAAAAAGCCAACCATTTATAAACCTTTACCTATATTCGTTAAACAAATCATCACACAAAATGATAGCAACACTCATTATTATAGCCGTAGTTTTAATACTGCTATTCTCATCATTCGTTTCTATACAACAAGGTACAATTGCCGTTGTAACCGTATTTGGCAAATACAATCGCATTTTAACGCCGGGCCTCAATTTCAAAATACCACTGATTGAGATGATCTCGTCGCGTATTTCGATCCAGAACCGTTCAGTCGAACTGGAGTTTCAGGCCGTTACGGTCGATCAGGCCAATGTATATTTTAAGGCCATGTTACTGTATTCCGTTCTGGATCAGAACGAAGAAACCATCAAAAATGTAGCCTTTAAATTTGTTGACGAACGTAATTTAATGCAAGCCTTGATTCGGACCGTCGAAGGTTCCATCCGTGCCTTTGTTGCTACAAAACGCCAGGCCGATGTACTGATTTTAAGGCGGGATATTGTAGATCATGTTAAAGAACAACTGGACCAGATTCTCGAAACATGGGGATATCACCTGCAGGATCTGCAATTGAATGATATTACCTTTGATGATGTGATCATGAAATCGATGAGTCAGGTAGTAGCGTCAAACAACTTAAAAGCTGCTGCCGAAAACGAAGGTCAAGCCTTATTGATCACCAAAACCAAAGCCGCCGAAGCCGAAGGTAACGCCATCAAGATCTCCGCCGAAGCAGAGCGTTCTGCGGCCCAGTTACGCGGACAAGGTATCGCACTCTTCCGCGAGGAAGTAGCCAAGGGTATGAGCGTTGCGGCGAAGGAAATGAAAGAAGCCGATATGGATACCTCGGTGATCCTCTTCACCATGTGGACCGAGGCGATCAAACATTTCTCAGAAAACTCTAAAGGCAACGTGATCTTCCTGGATGGCTCTGCCGATAACATGCAGCGCACCATGAAAGAGATGATGGCTTTGAATACATTAAGTGCTCAAGGAAACACAAAGGACGCAAAATCCAAATAACATTAACCAAAGCCGGAATCTAAAAAATTCCGGCTTTGGTTTTTCTACATATTGTAATTGAGTGGTGGCATCAATTTTGCCTGTTCATAAGCGTCTACATATAAAACGACTTATGAAAAAATCAATTTACAGCATACTAACCGCATTAATTGTGCTGGTGAGTATCAATACAAGCAAAGCCCAGGTATCGTTTTCTGTACACATTGGCACCGCCAGTTTGGGCGCCACCGGCTTACGCGCATACGGTTCGGTACTATTACATCCCCGAGATGGATTGTTATTATGATGCATTCCGCGCGGGTTATTATTATAACCGTGGTGGCGCATGGACATATTCAGCTTACGCACCTGCTGCTTATCGTGGGTACGATGTTCGCCGCTTTCATCATGTAGTGGTTAATTATTATGGTAACCGCCCATACGAATATTTCCGCACGGCACGCTATGGTTATGTGCAACGTTATCACCGTGCGCCGGTACGCGAGTATCGCCGTGTAGAATATATCCAGCCACGAGGTCATTGGAACCATGGTTATGACAGAGGTTACGGTCGTGGTCACGAAGATGGCCGTGGCAGATGGCACGATAACGGTCGCGGACACGGAAGGCACGAAGGATAAACCATCTATTCAAAACCCGGAGCATAACAAC
>Ga0116227_10010302_pt1 | contig 16406 bp, 15 predicted proteins | sample S1TSphgellanicum_FD_89693 | JGI IMG/M metagenome (GOLD analysis project Ga0116227, IMG submission 89693) | Host-associated microbial communities from peat moss isolated from Minnesota, USA - S1T2_Fb - Sphagnum magellanicum MG | ecosystem: Host-associated > Plants > Peat moss > Unclassified...
GCCTTTACCCACTGTAGGGAGCTGATGAAGTCAGTGGGGAAGTTGTGATACTTAAGTCACTATCATACATACTACTGTTGATGGTCCCTGAACAGGTGTGAGACTGGCACTTTTGTTCATACCAGTGTGTGTTTTCGTTTTTTGTTTGTTTTTTGTCTCCCCTTGTTTGGTTCTTTCTGTGGCTTCCTGTTAAGCCTTGCTGTTTCTTCTTCATCGTGAGAGTGGAGATTTCTCTATTCTTATGAAAGATAGTTTGTCAATATTTATTGTGCATAGATTGCTTCACTTATGGAGGAAACTCTAGGCATCATCTGATCTTCTTCTGAACATTTCTGTGGATCTCCTCTTCTTGCATGCACTGTTTCAACACTGTCTGCAGTATCAGTGTCAGCCAAACCAGAGATTTTGATGAAGTTTAGGATGAATGAAAATGATTATTTCTCATGAGGGTGAAGGCTGTTTTAGGTTTCACTTTTGCAAGGTCCCATCAATACTTTAGAGTAGAAGAGTAGAGATTAGGCATAGAGATCAATTCAACCATTGCCAGGCTTCTTAAGCTCTGAATTCTCACTGCCCTGATCTCTTGAAGACTGTTTGTCTCAGCTGTTTACATCCTTGTGGATGCCCCATTTGAAGAATACTAAAGTGTGCTGATGTTTGCCCCATCACTTTTCTTCTGTCTAGTGTACAGGCCATACATACTAAGGAGGATGCCATGTGATTGTGTCCTCTGGCATGTGGAGTGTGACCTTATCAAGCTACAATTGTCACAAACCTGCCTCCCAAGTTCAAAGTGCCTCAATCATGGTAAGCATCTTGGTTTCGTCAGGTATGTAGGAACATGATAACTACTGGTCTCTTGCAGAGAGATAAGCTGTCTTTTGATGTAGCTCTATCTTAGGTGCTGGGTGAATGCACAGATTGTGTACAAGGATAGACTTGCAGGTGCAATTCACACTGTGGAACCGCTCTTTGTGGAGGAACCATTCTTTGACATAGGCAACCCTTAGAGAATCAGACCCTCTCAGGTAGGGAAAATGAAAGACCTATTCATCTCAGAATGGGAAACTGAAAGATCTATTCATTTATGACTCGAATGCATTGTGGATCTACAGTAAGAGAAGAAGCTTTGCTTCAGACTCCTTGAAACAAAAACAAAAGGACCTTGCATGATAACTGAATCAAAACATATCTCATACCTGGTAGCGCACATCACCAGAGAAATGTTGGATGTCTTGATACAAGACATTGAGCCAAAAACCTCGTATCACTCAAAAAGTATCAGACCATAATTACCTTGAAATTATCTCTTGATTTTTTGTGGGGCACCAAGCTGCTCTATTTTTTAGGACACCTGTAGGGAAGGAGGGAAGAGAAAGAACAATAGGAATAGAAATCAGTCTTATGAATTTCCTTAGAGGTTGGGATCCTGGGGACAGGTGCTCAACCCAAATTTCAAACTAGTCAGACACTGTAGTCAGATGGATACCTTGCTATCACACATTATCTGATTGATACCTTCTTCTGGGATGTGGGTGTTGCAGCACATGCTGTGCAGAAATCAACTTTCTGTTTCCACAATCACTTGACTGACACATGTATCAAGCAGGAAGTGCACCTCTGTGAAAGGATCAACTCAGAAGAAACATCTAGTCATGGATATTATTTGCTCGAGCTCCTTGATTTGCTGCCCATAAGCCCCACTTCTGTGGTGCCTAGGTCGATCTCTGTATCAGAAGGTGAAACTTGTCAGGTGGAAGATCTGTAGTCATTGTTTTAACCGCAATGGCTACAACAAATTCATCAGGTGAAAGATCTGCGACCTTTTTGGCAACTGCTACAGCTGCAATGAACTCATCTGGTGCAAGATCTGCAATCTTTGTGGCAGCAACTGCAACAGCACAATGTAGCACCTGATCCATACCTAGCATCAACCATCACAGAGCAAATGGCCACAATGAAAATTGTTCCAGTATATCTTAACAAAGTCATGACCGTATTGTACCCTCTACTAATCCAGTGCTTAAATCCACCATGGGTATGGAAGGGCAAGACAGACAAAGATTTAAGCTTGGCTTTTGCAGATGGAAGCAGCACAGGAAGCCCAGATGCTGAAAGTTGCAACAAAGAGAAAGTGGTCATATCACGAGTCAATTCTCCAGAGGCACCAGAAAGGCAGCAAACCAATCCATGCACTGCCGATTCTGTGGATAAATTGAAATGCTTGTAACTGATTGGTCTCTTCAATCTCCTAACCCTCCCTTACAGGCAAGGTAAGTTCTTCATTGCAGATTGATTGTTAGACAACAGGCCGAGGAATCTGAGTACATCCATATGATGTATGGCATTCAGTAGTAGTCGCAACACCATTTGTACATTCCTTGTTCCTTGGGTATGAAATTTGTCAATTCTCATGAGAGTTTTACTTTGTGGTACGAATTGTCCCACTACAGCAAATCTTTGCAATTGAGTGTACAAACAGTTCAAAATTTTGTCCACAATTTTTCAAGCTAGTCTTCTTATGCCTTTCAGCTTCTCACAGTCACAATCAAGATGTGCTGTAACAGGGATATCATCATCGAACCCATTGTGGTTCATAACAGAGGAGCTTCCTTGCAACAAACAAATTGCATGAAGATCCATCCACATAACCTGATAAGATGGAGCAATTTGTTTGTTGCAAGGAAGCTCCTCCGTCATGAACCAATGAATGACGGGTTGATGATGATATCCCAGATTTCAGCCCATGATTGTATGCAACAACAAATGATGATATTCCCATATTTCAGCCCATGATTCTATGCAACAACAAATTTCTCGAAGAATCAAGATGTGCTCATAACAGGGATGTTATTATTTAAACCCTATCACGAGCTGAGCTTCAATGCACCAAATGGCATGGAGAATCAACATGTGCTCGTACTTACTGGGATATCATGGAACCCACCCAACATGGCTGAGAGCTGTAATGCAACAAATTTGGACATGATTTGTTGCATTGCAGCTCTTGCTCACCCCAAATCATGACTGAGAAATATGATGGGGTGAGAGAAAAAAACTGCAAGAAAATATTTTTGTTAAGTGCGGAGAAATGGAGAGTTCTCTTTTGTTCAACCCTGATCATCTAGTTGCAAACCACGGAAACCAGGACAAGATTGAAGAATCGTGAAGAGATGGAAGAATCTCACGCGAGTTTTGTTTGAAGCTAATGGGCTGTGGTCGATTCATGGAAAGAAGAAGAAGACAGAAGGAAGAAGAAGGAAGAAAGGAAGGAAGGAAGGAAGGAAGAAGTTGTAGTGGGATTTTGATGATGTTGTTGAATGTCGCGTGAAGCACGCGAATGGTATCACCGTACCAGACGAGGAGCGAGATCCCGTTGCTTCAACAGTTCCGGTTTGGGAATTTCCCTTTTGTTTTGTCAACGTGGATGGAAATGGTGTGCTGCACTACAGCAGCAAGCAGCCCCAAATCTAACCGCCAAGGCTCTCTCTTCTCCTTCCTTCTTCCCAAAAGCTTCGCCCTTTTTTTTGTTGCGCTAGTTAGTAGTGGGTGTCGTCGTCGTCGTCGTTTTGCTGCTGCTGCTGCTGCTGCTCCTCCTACTCCTCCTGTTCAGCGTCAGATTCTTCTTCGTCTTCAACAGTTTTTTTCTTTTTTTTCCTGTTCAACTTGTTGTCTCCAAGATCGACCTCTGTTCTGTTCTGTTCTGTTCTGTTCTGTTGCTCCTCCTGCTGCAGCAAAAGAAGTGGAATTGAGATTTCTCTTCTTCACCCATGAAGAAAAAAGCAAAGCCTACAACAATTTTCTCATGTATGCCTCTCTCTCTCTCTCTCTCTCTCTCTCTCTCTCTCTCCCTGTGGAGAAAAGGCGGCGAGGAGGAGAATGATCCGAAACTACTTGTAATAATTGCTGCAAGGTTGGAGAAGTCTTTCGTGGGGAAGTAGCAAGTAGGGTACAACAAATGCGGCAACCCAAAACCATGATGATGTGGATGATGATGATGCAGGCCAGGATTAGGAGAAGTTGCCGACATGATAGTAGTGCAAGAAGACGCTGGCAGACCTGCTGCTGCAGCATTTGCAACAAATCTGAAACACCGGTGAAGAAGCTCAATCCATGACATCATCGTACACTCAGGGTTTGAAGTTCCAAGGATCCTTGTAACACCCACCATGCGGGAGCAGAGAGACTAGACTGCATGCATGCATTCTCGGAAACAAAATCCCTGCCGAAAGTATTTGCATGAGAAGAACACACACACACACAGAGCGCGGAATCAGATATGCTAGCATTTCTGCTTGCTCGCACACTGGATTTTCAATGAGTTTCTTCCAGGTTTTGGAACAAAAGAGAGAGACACTCTTGAGCAGAAGAAGAAGACGAGCATTTGTTGTTGTTGTTGTGGACATGATGCTTGAGCTGAGGATTTAGGATCTGTCGAGAGAAAAGTTTGCAAAAAGACAAGTGAGAAAGGGACGACGATACCAGATGACAGAGGTTCAGCAAAACTCGGAATTCCCACCATCTTTCCCAGCAGCAGATTCTGGCAGCAGTGGAGATGATGCGGTTTCCTTTCCCGACATCAATCCGCACATAGACGTAGAGAAAGAGATCGCCAATTTCGTAAGCGAGCTGGATGCAGTGGAAGGAAGAGAAGAGATGCTGTTTACACCTACCATGATGATGGTGGAAAAAGCCGGCTCCAGTGCAACTAGCAACGATGGTGGGGATGACGGCCAAGACTTGAAGGATGTGTTTGAATCCACTTCCGAGACCACAAGCAGGGATTTTTGGGGAGGAGGAGGAGGAGGAGGAGGAGATGCAGCAACCACACCAAACTCGCCCAACAAATTCGACAACGTTTCCTCGCTCAAGATGACATACTATGCTTTCAAAGAGGCAACAGGCCAGAAGAGTGGGATTCCCGTCTCCTTGGTACTGTTTCCTTTTGTCTCTCCCATCTCCTTCTTCTTGCGGGATTGATTGACGCAACTACAATGAATCCAATCCCCTCTCTATCCTCCAACATCTTGCAACACGCAACAAGCATTCCAGTCTCCATTCTACTGTTTTGTCTCCAACCCCTTTTGGATTCCAGCAACCACAATCTCCTCCCCCCTCTGTGTGTGTGTCTCTCTCTCTCTGTCTGTCTGTCTGTCTCTGTCTCTGCAAACTTTGCAGAACAAGAACTCAACAAGAAAACCTTCAGCAAGTATTCTGTAATAGGATTACAATAAGCTTCAAAGAGACAACAAGGACCTGTGAGCATTTCCAGATTCTTGGCACGAATTCTTCCTTTGTATGTCTTGTTAATCTCTCTTCTCTCTCTCTTCTTCTCCCAATCCTTTTGGGTGGGTTGATCCAATTTGCACTGTAACATCGATTTCTCTCTTGCAAAACAGAAAACAGGATTTCTCCCTCCCACCCACAACTCTCTCTGTCTCTCTGTCTCTCTGTGCTAATGTTTGTTTAGTTCTGGCTTTGCTCCGATTTGCACATCAATAATTGTCTCTCTTGCAAAACATGAAACATCATTTCTCCCTCCCACCCACAACTCTCCCTGCTAATTCTTAGTTGATTTTTTGATCTGATTTGCACAACATCAATTTTCTCTCTGGAAAACCACAAAACATGATTCTCCTGCACACAATTCTCGGCTAATGTTTAGTTGATTTTCCAGTGATCACCCAGGTTGTAGTAGTATTCATGGCAAAGTTAGATGAGCAACCTTTTTCAGATTTGAAATTGGACATTTGGATGTTCTGGTTTTTTGTAAGCACTTTTTTGAGTATCAAATCATGTTGAGATTGATGAGATTGATGATGCACTGGAAAAGAATTTTCTGAAACTCAACACAGAAACAAATGATCAAACTCTCTCTCTCTCTCTCTCTTTTGGCATCTTCTTGGTGGTTAGAGTAGAAGTTTCAAGGGTACAAAGTGTCTACCATTACTGCATATTGGGAAGCCATTGTTGCCCATGCAGGCAAACTAGGATTGGTGTTTGCTTTGCAATTTTTCTTGGTTGAACGCATGATGACAGAGATCTTGAAATCATCAGGCAATTCCTTTCTTATACAAACAACAGTTCATGGAAAAATCAGAGTACAATGTGTGGTGATGAATCATGATCTGTGCTTGTGCAGCTTGCAGCGCACCTGGAGAGGAAGGAATCTCGATACCCTTCTTTTCTGGGATCTCGGTTATCATCTTCACCTGCCCTTTCAAGACAATGGAAGCAGCTTCATTTTTGCTTGAAGGAAAATCACACACATCGTTTTTTGTCTTATATCATTGTTTGAAGAAAAACCACCCTCAAAATAAAGAAACTTGTGTTTTGTTTCATTTGAAGAAAAATCAACACTCACAATGTTTTTTGTGTTTCATTTTTGTTTGACGAAAAATCCACTCATAATGTTTTGTCTTTGATTTCCTTTGAAGAAAAATCCATACTCATGATGTTTTGTCTTTGATTTTGTTTAAAGAAGAATCCACACTTGCAGTGTGTTGGTCTTCCATTTTTTTTCTCCACATTTGCAATTTTTGTCTTTCATTTTTGTTTGAAGAAATATCTACACTCACAATGTTTTGTCTTTCATTTTGTTTGAAGAAAAATCCACACTCAATGTTTTGTCTTTCATTTTGTTTTGAAAAAATTTCCACACTGCCTAACATGTTTGGTCTGTCATTTTTTTTCAAAGAAAAATCCACACTCACAACACCACGATTGTGAACAGCAAAAGGATCACTGTTTTCTTGACGATGTATATTTTGTTCCTCTTTCCTTGTTTAAAATGTCTTCTTTGGAGAACAGAAGTAGCGTAAACATGGGTGATGGATCATCAGCTGGAACATTTCGAACATTACAACGAAGTCCAATTAGAAGGATGTCTGAAGAAACATATCCTGCATTGACCCCCCAGGTAATTTCTCACTGGCTTTCTTACTCGCACAAATCTATACACTACAATCATCTGCAATCGGGAGGACTTGGGCCAAGCTGTGAGCTGAGAGCTGGGTCTGACCGAGGCCAATCATCTGACGTAATTGGCACTCACGAGAGATTCCACCACATCAATAGGAGCTTTTGTAGAGACTACCTATTTGCTAGACCTCGTGATGTTCTTCTATGTGCCAGTCACATACATTTGAGAGAGCAATTGCCTCGAAGAGGCTTAGTGTGAAGAGTGAAATCTCTTCTCAGTGACAATTGCACACTCTTTATATTCAATGAGCTGATCTGATCTTGATACTCGCAACAACCACCCATTTGCAATTTGTGAGCAATTTTTTTTTACAGTATAACGTTTATATGGCCTGAGTCGTTGAGGTTGGTAAAATTCATAACAGGTGCTTGATGTGATAAGCTCTCTTGAGGAGTATAAGAAGAAGTGTGAGAATGACGGTAACTACATGGAGGCTCGAGCTGCTGCTCAACGTCTAAATGGTGTTAAGGTACACTTCAAAACTGTGCCCAACAATACCAAGAAAAGACAAACCTTGCCTTGCTATGCACATTCCTCACAGAACAAAAGAACACCGAAATATTGAACATACGTAGGAAGTTGAATATATGCAAATCATGAATCAGTCAAAGCCTTTATGATTGAAATCTCTTTGAATTTGCAAATTGGTATGGATTGACATACCATCATTGGTTCCAACTCCATCTCCAAAGATGCCGGTAGAGTGACAATTTTAAATCCAAGTGTTGTTTGGGTAATTCAGTGTGCCTCCAGAGAAAGATAATCACCAAAGCAAACAAAGCCAACTCCATGCCCTAACAATAATAGCATCCTTTGTTGTTGGGGGGATGTGTTTGGTGTCGTAAAAGCTTTGATGTTTGGGTCATGGCTTTTTTTGCTCTTTCTCTCTATGGCATATGTCAAAATCGAGCAACCCAAGTGTTGAGGAGTTACACAATTTTGGTGAGACAAATTTTCTCCATTTTGTTTCGTAATTCTTGTCTCTGGTGAAACATGCAGGTTTTGGAAGACAACAAAAGGAAGACAAACATGATTCAAAGGCACCAAAAGGATCAAGAGACAGCTGAAAATGCATACAAATCTGAAGCTGCTGAAAGGAATCGTGTATGTACAAAAAATTTCATTTCCTACATGTCAGATTGCATTAGGAAAAAAATCTTGGGGGGATTATTATTTTCTGACCAGATTTGGAACCTTACAATTCATCTTTAGTGGTGGATTTTCATCATGATTTGTCATCACCTGGAGACAATTTTGTATGAATTTGGAGACAATCTTTTTCAACATATTCCACTGGTGATGATGCTGAGGATGATGATGGGTGAAGACATGAAACAGTTATGGGACGAGAAGTTGCATGAGTTTCACAAGGGAGTTGTGGAGCATGCAGCAAAATTGAAACGACAACAAATTGGAAGTTTGCAAGCCTTCAGGCAACGCATGGCTGCAAAAACCCCAGTCAAACCTCAATGGTCCCGTGAACTACTAAAACACAGGAAAGTGCAGGTAAACTAAATTGCTCAAGTTCAAAATGCATTTGACTGATCACCACCGGCACATTAGATTTTTTTCTCTCTAAGGAAACATTACTTATATTTAAGTTTTATGTAATGTGCAAATGCAGGCCTTCCTTGGGAAACAAGGGAAGTATTTGGAAGCAAATGAAGTGAAACACATTGCTGATCGAATGGAACATATGGAGTTGGAAGCAACATTAGCTGCATATGCAGCAGAAGTTGCAATTAAGGAACAAGCATTACGAGCAAAACAACAAAATGAGATGGAGGTTTTATTACAACGTGCTGCTCAAGGACGTGATGATCTCCGTAAAACCAGAGCTCTTGATCTCGAAAGATGCACACAAGTAACACGTTGAAACCCCTTTTGATTCTTTTTGTTTTGTTTTGTTTTGTTTTTTTCCTCTTATTATATGCATGATTGTTATATCATGAGGTAAATTTTTATTATTATTGAGTTTTGTAGGAACATGTATGAAGAGCATTTAACTAAAACATCAACTATCAATCACCAATAAGAAGCAAAAAAAAAACCCATTGCAAAGAAAAAATCATTGATCGTCTTCTACTTGGATTTTTTTTCCAAAGCATAGTTACAATCTTTGAATAAATTGTATGTTTTGTGGACTAATTCTTGTTGTTGTGATGCAACATCGTATTACTGAAAAGAAATTTACTGAATACACACACCCAAATTTATGAATACTGCAGAGGCACAAAAACATTTTAAGGGAATTGAAAACATTGCAAAGACAAGAAAACCTTAGGTTTGAAGCGATCTTGGGAAAGAGAGTAAGCGAATTTAAGAAGAGTGGTGGGAGTTTTCAACTCCTCTCTCAAACTTTGAATGGCTTATGTCTTCCTGGAAACCCAGAGTGTAGTGTTGGAGATGAGTCTTCAACCTATGGTAGCAACTCAGTTTTATCAGCTTGAGAGTTATATGTAGCAGAGCTTACTTACTCTGCAGAAAGACAACAACCCCGCCCCCCGCCCAAGAGAATGAAACTTCATTTGGATCCTCAAATTCATTAACCCCGCTGTTTGTTAGTAATGCAAAGAGACTAAACAATAGTAGTACTTATGTATCTCAAGGTGACTTGGTTTTTTTTGCTAATTAGCTTCGACTAAGTACCTAATTAGACAAAGGCTTTTTTGAGCTAATCGGTGTCTTTGGATTGGATTTATTGATTGATTGATTGATTATATCCGAAATGTGAAGGTGTATGTAAATCTGATATATGATATGAGATACATGAGCTTGGATGGATTGAGCTTTTTGCACATTTTGTCATTTGTTACACAAAGCTCTCAAATGTTTTACATTGGTTTTTTTTTTGGGCACATTGCCAAAATCCTCTCATACATAACCTTTCCTTCTCAATGTTTTTTGTCATTGCAAAATTGTGGCAATTCAAAAAAACAATAGTTGTACATGTTTCCACAACATCCAATCCACCTTCAAATGTTAAGTGCATTGCCCAAATTGTGAAGTACCTTTGGTTGCAAAAATTTGCAAGTAAAATCATTCCATAATATATAATCGCTTCTCACTCTCTTTCCAAAGTTATCAAGCTTGTCATGTTTCTCCTTGTCCACATGCTTACACAAGGATTGTTGTAGCATATGATAGTGTCATGTAACCTCTCAAGTTATTGTTGTAACATGTTAATCTTTTGTCACTATGCTAGTTTGGCATGTAAATACATATTCAATCCATGCCTTGGCTATGTTTGTATGTATCTTTTGCCTCTAGAATGTTAATTTTTTATCTCATGCCTACTTAGTTGTATGTTGTAACATCATGCATGTCGTTGTTGTAACCCACCAATCTTACCTTAAAGTATGTGTACACATGGTAACTTATTGATAACATGTTATTATTTTAATATATCATGTATTAGTTTGTTATTAGTACATAATAGTTGTTCCATTGTGGATTTTTTTTGGGTATTTGTTAAGACCCGATTGTCTTTTTGGATGAATTTGCATTGCACATCCCTTCCTGTTTGCTTCCCCAACCAAGAAATCATAGATTCTATCCCATCGAATATATGTCACATAAACTCTCTTGTGAATGTATGTCCCCTTCATGTCATGTCATGGGGTCACATGATATTCCTTCCACTAGTAAATATGTTCCTATAGGTAAAAGAACTCAATATATGGTGGTTGTTGGACACATCCCATCATTTGCTTCCAAAGTTTAGTTATGTTGATCACTTACACATTCCAATAATCTTAAGTTTAATAATGTAACCTTCTTCACTTGAGCTCTTCACCATGATTTTTATTTTTATTTTATTTTTGGCCTTTCATGTTACAACAACAATTCACATGTCATAGAACACTAAAAGATGTTCCAACAATTTAAAAATATGGTAAACAAAATTTTAAAAACAAAATGAAAAATTATACACAACTTTTGGGTCATGTTATAAGGGAAAACCCTAAACCCTAAGACAATGCAGAACGAGTAGCTTCTTGCTATAATAACTTGTAGGTTACAAATTGTGACTCAATTGATCTTTGGGGGGCAACACATAGGCCATGATGTTCGGTGTACTTAAGGTTATTTATTCAATAGGTTACAAGACATAGCTTATGATGATTCATGATCCAACAAAGCAAGTGTTACAATTTTTGCAACAAACATGATCAATCCCAACAATATGCCTAGGTTACAAGACCGAATGTATAAACTCTAGTTACAAGAATGATTGTATAAACTCTCTACTTACAAGAACGATTGTATAAACTCTAGTTACAAGAACAATTGTATAAGCTCCTATGGAGTGCGGACATGTTTTGAGGGCATAAAGCAACAAAAACATGGTATAAGCGTTAATGCAAAACAATGCATACTTCTTCACTTGCAAGGACTGAATCTAGAGTGAATGTCACTGAGCATAATGGAAATATGTTTCTAAGAACAGCACATGTAGCCAAAAACATTTTAAAAATTTGCTATCAATCAAAAACATTGGCAACTAGTAATACTAATTAAGAAAGGAGATAAAACACAAATCAAGAACATGAAACGTGTATGATGAAGGTAACAACAAAGAAGAAAAGAAAAATCTTCATGTACACACACACCGCATTGACAAAAATGATAAGCTCGGCACTGACTCTGAAGGACCAATGCTCCCACTACTACACAGCAGTTGCAGAAGTACTCACAGGCATGAAACGGTCAGAAAAAACAGAGATGCAAGACACAACTGCCAATTTTGGATAACAGACAAGGAAGCAGGATCACCTTTTAAAGAGGATCCAGTCCATGCCTTGACAATGATTAGAACACAAAGAAATTACACTCATAGCTCAAAATGCACAACTATTCCTCACTATGTTGTGCACAGCTAATTAGACGTTCGATTTTTATGCTAATTGGTAACAGCTATTCCTCACTATGCCATGTAGGTTCAGGTTACACAACAAGAGCTTCCCATTCCTTTGCCATATTCACCTCAATAATAGCACATCCCCTCTCCTGTAAAAGAGGGCCATAGCACAAAAGAGGTCATAGGCTTATGACCTTGATGCGGCACCTCTGATTATGTTACAGTACCCTTGAATTTGTTTAGAGGGCATGAAAAATTCCATTCCCTTGAACTGCTTATCCATCTTGCTCAATGACTAATATTTGCTGCAACTGCTGCCAGAAGCAACTTGCTGAGTACCAGAAAATGATGTTCTAGCAAAAGTGTGCCTACAGCCCAGATTTTTTCTTCAGATGTTGCTTGAAGTCCATGATATCTCCTCCCCATTTTGTAATTGACCTGTTCTCACAAACCCAAATTTCCTTTGCCACCTGGTTAATAAGCCTGAAATCATGACTGACTAGCACCAAGCCTCCGTCCCACTCATTCAAGGCATCGGCCAGAGCATCAATAGTTTCAATGTCCAAATGATTGGTAGGTTCATCTAGCAAGAGAAGGTGTGGAAGTCTCCAGGCCAACCAAGCAAAGATGACTCGACTTTTCTGTCCATCAGAAAGGTTGCCCATTGGCATAATTTGAGCCTTGCCACTAAGCCCAAAGCGGCCAATGGCAGCCCGCATCTTTTCTTCCTCCAGTCCAGGGTACTGGCTCATCATGTAAGCCAGTGCAGACATGTCCAATGACAAAGTCTCTGTGAGATGCTGGTGGTACTGAGCAATGCGGAGGTGATTATGTCGGCGAACCATGCCATCCAATGGCACCAGGTCCCCAGTCATGAGCTTCAGTAAGGTACTCTTCCCAGCACCATTGGGACCAACCAAAGCAACTCGGGAATCAAGGTCGACACCAAAATCTACTTTCTCATAAATCAGATTCTCAGGGGTGTAACCAAACTTAAGATCCACAAACTGTAGAACAGGTGGGGGAAGCTTTCCTACATCTGTAAATCTGAATGTAAGAACCTTATCTCTGACTACTTTCTCAGTAAGTCCACCTCTCTCCATCTTAGCCAAGGTCTTCTCTTTACTTTGAGCTTGGCGAGCAAGCTTAGCAGAACCATGCCCAAATCTTGCAATATATTCTTTCATGGCAGAAATTTGCTCTTGCTCCCAACGGTACTGTTTCATTTGATTTTCTTCCAATTCTGCTCGTGTCTGGCAATATTGATCATAATTCCCTGTGTAGAACTTCAGTTGCTTATTTTGCATATGGATGATGTTGGTGCAGATACCATTCAGAAAATCCTGAGAATGTGATACAACCACCAGTATACGTTCAAACTTTTTTAAAGTCTCTTCCAGCCACACACAAGCCTCCAAATCTGCCAATCCCAACCATCAACATTTTTCTTTTAGTTTTCTGGGGACCCATTATACTGGAAGGAGTAATTGCACAGCAAGCCATCTCAGTGGACAAAACTGAAAACTCAAACTGAACTGCCTAATTGTTTCTTAGCCTGTCCCAAGGCCAGGATTCCATCAATTTGAGATGCATTACTAGACAGAAGTCTGGGCAAACTGAATTCTACACTTCCAGAGGACCTCAAATAACTCAAACAACTCAATCTCTGGTCAACAACTGCTGCCACTCTCAGTAACTGAACACTCTACATCATGCCTCCGCGTAAATATGGAGTAACATCTAATGCCTGAAGGGACAGTAGCCTGTTGCTAATCTACCAATTCCATCATATCCGCCAAAACTTGGTTTAATCTGCGGAAATCTTTATTTTATTTTTTAGTTATCAGACCTTCATGGCCTAAATACTATTTCAAATGATGATGATAGCTCAACGATATAACCAAGGGCTCACCTAGATGATTTGTTGGTTCATCCAACAATAAAATAGTTGGATTCATGAACAAAGCCCTGGCAAGTGCTATACGCATTCGCCAACCTCCTGAAAAGTCACGTGTCTTCTTTCCTTGCATCTTTTTGGTAAAACCAAGCCCATGTAAGATCTGGGCAGCTCGCATCTCAGCAGTTGCAGAATCCATGGATTCTAACCTCTCATAAATGCGCTCCAAAGGCTCACCTCCTCCATCATCCTGCAAGCATCCCACTTGACCTTTGAGCAATATAATCTATTAGATTGCAGACAAAACTCCAAAATAATACGTTGAAGCTATCCACTGTGTCAGTTCCAGCAAACCCAAAGGAATCTAACAAGAATGGATCTGGTCATAACCTTAAAGTGCCACTCACACAGTATCAGACCATCACCTTCATCATGAATGGCAGTGACTAGTTGCCATTACTCCCAACTGACTCCATGAGCTCCCAATGGTGTGTATAGCTAAGCACATAAAAATCTGCTCCAAATTTTGGGCAAACACTTCATACAAAAACATGTGGCTGAGTTCCTGCTGCATTTTTAGAACAACAAAAAGACCCAGTAACGATCATGTGTAGCACTCAGGAAACATAACTATTCAAAAATGTCAACAGTATCCTCATTCAAGCTGCAACAACCTTGGGATGGGCATGCTTCATCTAATTTTCACCTTGATCCTGTACAGGCAATCATCTAAGCCATAGAGAAGCCTACATAGAGGGTAGTGGATGGGGCCTCCTGCACCCTGAACATCTCATCTAGTCACACCACTGCTGACTACTTGGATGCAATACATCAGTTGGCCTTTCAGCAACACATGTAAAATTGCCACCTTTTGAAGGAGGAGAAACCAAAAATAGGAGACTCAGTATGAACAAGAGGCCCACAAGAATCAGTAACTCACTTGTGCTGCCAACAACTCAGCCTCCTTCTCTAGTTTTAGCCGTTCTTCATCAACATTCATCACAGCCTCTAGAGCGGTCATTTCAGTGGCATCAATTTCCCGTGTCAAATGATAAATATCCATGTGCTCTGGTATAGGCACCTCCCGGTGGCCTATGGCTGTAAGTAGGGTGGATTTTCCACAACCATTCAAACCCAGCAAGCCATATCGCCTGCCATAACATGCTCACAAGATTAGCCCAAGCTCTTCAAATCATCATGACTCTGCTGATGAACACACAGAACAGAAGGGCAGAATGCACATGCAGCACAACAAATTACTAGAACAAAAACTCTGAATAAATTTCCTCAACATGAAAATAGCTGCCTGTCCAAGGGCTATAGCAATTCAGGAGTTGAATATCTCTCATAAGAATCAAGAAATCTCCATTCTCACAATTAAGAAAAGGCAAAGCAAGGTTAACACTTCTTCAACCAGCCACAGAGAATTCCAAAGGAAAGAAAAAACAGAGAATAAAGGACCAAGAAACAAAACAGCAGTATAAACAACAGTGCCGGTCTCACACCTGTTCAGGCACCATCAACAGTAACATGTACGATAGTGACTTCTCTTTCACAACTTGCCCACTGACTTCATCAAATTCAGGAGCTAAAGCAGGAACCCTACCTTCCATAGTTGAGCTCCAGTGTCGAATCCACAACCAACTCATGACCATGAAAAGTCAGTGACAGTGACTCTATCTGCCATCAAAATCCAGCCCCAACAACCTTGTCAAGAAGGAACCCAGGATATCCAATGAACCACTACAGCCTCAGAAAGTTGAAGATTCACAAGTTCCAAAGTGGTTTAAAAATCTGCTGCTAGCTAACAGAATCGAGCACAAGTCACAGCTCCAAAAAGACAAAATCAACTACCATCCCTCAGAGAAACATTCGAACCAAACCAGCAGATTGCCAACAAATAAGAGAAAATCTGTTACTACTACACGGCATAACACGTTAGGCATAGAAGACCCTGGAGAAAGGATCCTCAGAACACAGGGATTTTGAGACGATGGAGTTATGAACAAAAGCAGTATTTCACACAGCTAAACATCCGGTGTCCCTGAGCGCGTTTCCGGCCACCGATGTCGGAACCCTAAGATGACCGCAACTCCGAGAGAAGAGGACTCGAAACCAGTCTTCTCTCGGAGTTGCGACTGGTTTCGGGCCGATTTCATGCAAATCCGGGGACGTAGGGGGACTAACGAGGCTACTGAACACGACGGAACTTTGCTGTTGTGCAATCGAGATAGATTAAGCGGAAAGAAATCTTCTTACATGAATATCTCTGGATTGCGGATGCGACGCTAAAACACCTGTACACGTCCGATCCGTGATCGTTAGCGCCGACACCTCATCCGCAGCTGCATCAGCCGCCGCAGCACCAGTCTGTACATCTTTCAGCTTCGACTGCGCGACGGCTGCTGCGGCCTTGGATCCACGCTTCTCCGCAGCGGCAGCCTTCTTGGAGGCAGCCTTTTTCTTGCTCGCGTCAGACACCATCCTCACTAATAACTCCTAACACGACTTCCCACAAAGAAAGCAAGCAAGAAAGCAAGCAAGCAATCAATCAATCAATCCCCAAATTTCCCACAAAAACAACCGAAGCACGAAACCTACACAAAAAAAAAAAAAAAAAAAAACAAAAAAAAAACCAAAAAACACACAACCCAACAAACCCCCCC
>Ga0116227_10010304_pt1 | contig 16404 bp, 14 predicted proteins | sample S1TSphgellanicum_FD_89693 | JGI IMG/M metagenome (GOLD analysis project Ga0116227, IMG submission 89693) | Host-associated microbial communities from peat moss isolated from Minnesota, USA - S1T2_Fb - Sphagnum magellanicum MG | ecosystem: Host-associated > Plants > Peat moss > Unclassified...
AAAAAAAACTTATAATAATGAAAAAAAACCCTACTTGAAAAAGAATGAGGTGTGTCTTCTTTCTCCAAACTTCAAACTTGCATCCAAATAAACAAAAATACAAAAGTGAAAAAGAAACACTTTACTTTTATTATAAAAAAAAATAATAAAACAAAAAACACATAAAAATATAAAAAATAAAAGTTTAAAAAAAAAACTAAAACATGAACCAAACATTGTTGAAATAACAAACCTGTGCATTAGGCATGGGGTTCACACTCGTCAAGTATGTAAAGTAATTTAGTTGCCATCATTAGAGTTCATTTAAGTGATTATATAGTGACTTATATTAATTGGATGTGGGAACCCCCCAAGTCCTATTTTATTTTATTTTGTGATGGGCATCTTTGATTGGCCCATCACAAAAAAGTAAAAAAAATTAATCTCCTCCTTTGGGCTGCTTCTATAGGTTACAGGAACAAAACTTAGGGCAAAGGAAATGGGATAAAATGAGGAGCTATTGGGAACTTGTTGGGGAATCTATTGGGAACTTGAGGACATGATGGGAACACATTGGGAACAAAATAAATAAAATCAAAACCATCATCCTCACCTCATTGGCTGCAAGAAAGGTTTTTTTGCCTACCTGTGTTCTTTGCCATTTTTGGCCTAGGGGCATGAACCATTTTGGTAGGGGCATGAACTATGGGTGTATATCAATCAACCTCTTTCCATCCGTATTAGATATGTTCAAGTTATCAATGGTTTCTAAGTGAATTCTTCAATGATAAGTGAAGTCCTTTGTCATTAGGTGAAACAACCCATAGTCATATAGTGTTTAAAGAGGTGAAAAGATGATGGAGAAATGCTGAGTTTGAAGAATGTGATGAGGAGATGCTTTGAGGCATCATGTAGTCCCTAAAATTGAGGTAAGTAAGTAGAGGTAGGTTTGAAAAGATGGTGAAGAGGTGTGAGCAAGAAGAGCATGATGATGAGGAGGGGCTTTGGCGGTAAAGCTCCAAAGCAACTAGCAAAGCTTGCCAAGGACATGACTTGGAATTGTATTTGTATTTGTGCACATGGTCATTACGTATTTGTAATGACCAGGTGCTACCTACATGAATTCTATGGTATGCGTTTTGGTGTGCTATGTATCATTTTATGCAGTTGGGAAAATACATGTCATTCCAAAGAGTTGGCATGGGGGCATTTTGGAGCTACCAAATTTTTGAATACATGCAGGGCCATAGAATACCCAGTTGGTCCCAAGGGCGTTATGTCTAGGGTAATGCCCCTGGAGCTGGGCATTCCCAAAATAAGTACCTGCCCAAGGTGGAGCTGAAGCGCGCTTATTTTCCGAATCCCCCACTCTGAAGGCATTAATTACCTTGTGTAAAGCGTTGGAAGAATTTTTTTTTTCCTCATTTTTTTCCTTGGTATCCATAGGGTATGATGGGGAAAATAAAAATAAAGAGCCAGTGGCATTTTGAAAAACAAATGTTTGCTAGAGTGGCCATTTTTTAGATGAAATGAAATGCCCCACCATTTGTGGATGACAGATTCCACTTCATAATATGCCCTCCAGATGCACTAAAACAAATTATGCCAGTGCTTCACATAAGCATGGACAAATCACAATGGGACCAAGGTTGACCCCATTGTTCAATGTACATGCCATAGTAGAAATCTCTCCAATAGAGTATATTCTCATTTTTTTAAAGAAGAAGAATATTTATTTCAAAAAAATCTGAAATCTACTACACCACCCAGTTACACATTATTTTACTTAAAAAAAAAATTCTGGTTATGAACATTGCCAGTTTTCAATTTTCTCGAAATGACAAATATGCACAAAGGTTATGCATATTAATTTTCTGATTTTATTACGTACAAAAAAACCTAGAATCGATGTTTGTGTTGTGTGCATGTATTGTGTGCACTCAAAGAAAGTACTGATCTGCTGCGTGCAAACACTAGATTGTGCTCCTGCTTTTGCAAATCCTAGTTCTTAACACTTAAACCCTAAATAATATAACCCCTAAACGTAATGCATATCTGAACTGTCAAAATGTGACCTTCACAAATATCTATTCTATCTGGATGCATCAGTCTGGATAATTTTTTGTTAATGCATAATGAAACTATAATGTTGAATATCAGACAGTTGTGTATAGAGTCAAATATCAAACTCCATAACAAATCTGAATATATATATATGATCACTATGCAAATGTATATTCAAATGTTTCTATATAGTCGGACAACACTGGTACACACTATACACACTATTAGGGCTTGATCCTAATGGAAAGCCACTGAAATGGAGTCTGATCAAATATCTACACACAGTACAGTATGTTGTGATCACAACAACCTAATGAAAAGTCACTGAAATGAAACCTTGTTTTTTGTTGCACGGACGGACACTTTTCATTGGAGAGCTGATATGTGAGAGCTTCCAAACCAGCCTTACTAACTAAGGTTGTCACAATTCACAGAACACTGGACAAATATGATGGGGTTAGTGACAGCCTGTGGTTTCTAGTCTCTAAACCATACTTTGAAGTTTGATACCCTTTTTTTTAGTATCAGGAGTGAAAAATTAGTTGTTCATGGGTCACAAAGAACCAACACACATTGGCACCTTTATCTTTGTTAGTGAGGTCAACTGGTAACTTTGCAAAAACTCATGGCTAAACTTTGTGGTTCACGCCAAGCATCAACAACTAAATAACTTATCTATTCGAGTTTTCCTTAAAGTAATCCTGTCTTCACCCTGTCTTTGGGCCTGTTTTCACCCCCTATCCTCTATTTGAGTGAGGTCCGCAAAGTTTGATATCATCTGGGAATGAAATGCTGAAAATCAGCAACGAATGCACAAGGTTCGAGATAATTATAGCAGTTGTACATGTAGGAGCAGTGAAAATATATGTAGCAGCAGAGGATGCGCTCAGGAAAAAATGAAAGACGGGGTCAAAACCAGATCAAACTCAGTTTGGCACAAAAAGTGGTGCATTTCTGATTTTGACACCCCGTTGAAGGCTAATGTACTTTTTTACAGGTTTTTCTTGAATCTCACCCGGTTTTGGACCAAACTCAGGCTACTGGTGCCGTGTTGTCCGGACTTTACGGAAAACTCGATTAAGTGACAAGTTATTTAGTTGTTATAGTTTATTTGTCTCTTGTTATGGAGAAACATAAAAATATTGCTGCTTTTTGCAAGTAGGTTACCATATTCTATAAATAATGTTTTTGTTTTTTCTTTAAAAAATTACCTTAAGTTGCAAATTTTGGACTCTGATGTGATTGTAGATCACTACTTCTCACTTGCAATACCTAATAACATTAGTGAACCCTAATTTGCACCTTATTTTTGCCCCCTATAATTGTTCAATTTTTTTGAAAATGCAATATTCTAATAATGAATGGTTTAGGGATGTTTTAAAATTGTAATTTAAACAATTGGATCCACTTGTCTCAGATGACTTAAATTGTAATTCAAGATAATAACCTCCTTATTTAGGATGTTTTGGTAAGCGATTTCAAGATAACTACCATAATACTCAAATGGCTTTGGCATTTTGACTGTCAAATAGTTAATTTATTTTGACTTTTTTGGTTGGACAATTAGATTAAATTATTTTTTTTCAACATATAGAATATTACTAATAAGAGCACAATTTATTTCACAAGTATGTAATTGGTGTATGCCTTTATTGTGAGGCATAGTTAGGATCTAGTTAGGATCTTGTGGTAATGTGACCATGTGCAAATATAGGAGAACACAATTTCAATAGTAGCAATGGTAGTTTATGGTACCTACATGAGTTTCCTTTTGCTTTTTTTCCCCCCAAAGATTTCACTATATCTAGTCCATACTTTTTCAAAATTTTGACATTTTTGAAAATAATATAATTTGTACCAAACCCATTTGGCTACTACGATATTTGAATTCTTAATGGCTAGCTTTTTCTGAACCCAAATGCTTTTCAAACATAATGCATTTAAGATTTTAATTTGAGCATGTGTAACTTCAATTTTAGGATCCTTGTTTGATCATATTAAAAACCTCCTTTTTAGGGTATTAAGATCTTTGTTGGACCACATTAAAACCCTCATTTGATTATTTTGGGATATTACACCCACCATTCAAAACGGAGTCCACTCATCATTTGGGAAAACCCTTAAGATATTTTTAAAAAATTCATAACTAATTGAAAATAGGCCCAAAAAATTAACTTTAACTTGGATGAGTTTCAAATTGTCTTGTCTTTTAAAAAAAATGTAAAACATAATTGGAGTCTAATTTATTCACAATGCTCATTCTGATGGTTCTAGGTACCTTTACCTTACAAACCACTTTCAACTTCCACTCATGCTCCATTTGTAGTTACAATTTTTTCATACATGTTCTCAACACTTGTAAAAAGATTACAAGGAGATTCCATAGGTATGTAGCACATAGGTTAGAATTGCAAGTTCCAACTCTAGTTAGTAAAATTTGAACTAGGATCAAGTTTGAGTATTAGAAATGGGATTGTAAACTAGAACCAAGGTTCCAGTTCTTTCAAAGAACTCAAATGGAACCTGAATTGGAATTTTAATTTTTAAAAAATTGGAACTGAGGTTTTTGAAAAAAATTAGAGAAAGGATTAAAATCAGGGGTTTACTGGAGGTTAATTGGCAATGACCATTAGTTTTGATCCTGGTTACTCCAAACTAGAACCAACAACATAATTTTTTTTTTTAAAGAACTGGACCTAGAATCAAATTCTGGATTTTGTGTTTTTTAATAATCAGACCTGCAATTGGAACCACTCTAATCTATTTTTAGACCTGGAATTGAAATCGCTCTAATCTATTTTCTAGAGCTTGAAATAAAGGTTCCTTGTAAAAGTCAAGAATTGATTTGGGTACTTGATTTGCCAAGAACAACTAGTTGCAATTTGCATTAGTAGAAATTGAACTAGAATTGGTTCTAATATTGGAATTAGAATTAGAACAAGAACCAATTTCCAAGTTGTTTCAAAAACCAAAACCAAAATCAACATTGAGATTTTTATTTTGATTTTTGAAAAAAGGACTAGATTTGGGGCTTAACCAACTGCCAAGTCCAATCCAAGTTACATGGAACCAAGTCCAATTTTTAGAACTGAAATTAGAGTTTTTCTTTTTGACAAATTGAGCTTGGAACTAACTTCCTAATCTCATGTATGTGTGGCACCAGAATTGGAACTGAAACCATTTTATTTTATTTTAAAAACCAAAGCTGAAGGTTCTTCATAAAAGCAAACAAACACCCAACACGAATATGTAGCTACAAGTTGCATTGAAAATCATAGTAAAATTTGCATTAAAAAGAAAAATTTATTCGCAATCCATGAACCTTGATAGGAACTTGACAACTATAATGGGCAAATTGACATAACAGGAAGATAAATTCATAAGAAGTTTTTTTTAAAAAGTGGACCAACAGTGAGATGGATGCGATGATGAAAATGTTGTAAAAATGAAATAGTTATGATGAAAGGCATAAAATGGATTGATTGGAGAGAAAGCCACAAATCAATTGGAAGATAATTGGTTTTATTGATAAAAGATAACATGAAGTTGGCATTCAATCACGCCAGCCCCACACATCAAAGTGATAAGATTAGGAGGGATAATAAAAAGTAAGTAATGTTTGAATCTTGGTATCTATACAAAAAAGGCAGACTAAGGGGGAAAAAAAAACTTTTATCTCTAAGTGTGGCTTAAACCTTTAAAAAAAATACAAGATATTGGTAAAGTTAGTGGTTGGTTAATTAATTTATCTAAGTGGGAGAAACACTCTTGGTCATGAGTCATGATCTCACTAGTTTGAAATTTTTTAATGCAAAGCAAATTGTAACCAGTAAACAAATTACTTACACCAAAATGATTAATGATTCTTCTGCTGCATGGTGAATCAAGGCAAAAATATCATTAGTAGCTACTATCATAGTACCTCGGCAGCTTTGACACAAATTTTTATTATTTGTACAAAATGTTGAAATTTTCAAAAAATTACTTTTGGTCTAAGAACAATTTTTTTTTGTGGAATCTTCAAATTAATAAATTATTCAGCAGACAAGCATGGAAGCTCCACCCTCCCCTTGTACTACAGGGAATTAAGTTTCAAAGCTTTTGACATGCGGGTTCTATAAGTGGGAACACCATAGATCCAAATGAGGCTACATATCAGCTTACCTTTTGAAAGAGTGTTCAAATGGAAAAGAGACCTTACTATAGGGGCAGCTTCAACACATCTGCCAAATAATTAAGTAATTAATTAATTAATTTTGAAGAATTTTTTTATAGTTAAAATATTCCTGAATGTTTCAAAAGATTCTTCATTTTCCTTCACACAGAGGAAAAAAAAAAACACTCTTTAAATAAAGTAAAAATTGAAAATTTCAGCACTTCTACAAATAATACGAATTGTCCCAAAGCTGCCAAGGTAATAATATGGTATACCATTATCATCTGCTGGTCTAACATGTTTTTGCTGCAAGGATGTGTGGGGCATTAAAACCCTATTGGGTGGAGTATTAAGTCTTTATGGGATTGCTTCCCATTTCCTTGTGCTAGCCTATCCCTTGGAAAGAAAACTGGATCACCAGAATGGTTTAGGGTTTAGGGTTTAAACAATTCATCTGAGTATTAAGAAAATTTTGGGAGGTGCTAGCAAGTGTAAATGAGGATGCCACTTAGGTAATTAAACTACTAAATTAATTAATTAATTACTGGTTAAGTTTTGATTAATTATCAAAATGGAATCTTCAAAATCAATCAATTAATTAACTAATTTTAGGGGGTAAAAATATGTGAGTTTGCTGGGTGGCTTGTGTCATCTGGATCTTTTGGCAGCAAGGATTTCTTGTGGAGATGAGTAGGTAGAAGAGACACATAAGGTCTGGTGATCAGAAAATGTGTGAAGGTGAGTTTTGAGCATTTTGCAAAATTGTGAAGCAAATTGTCAGGATCTCTGTGTGTTTGCTGGTTCTAAATTCTTGTTACAACTTGGGTTGTGCCTCACGAGATCCAATGTGATTAGGGACTGGAATGAATATGTTCAGCTCAGAAATGTGTGTGCTGATGTGGGGTCATTGATTTTTCTCTTGCTCATCCAAAATAGGTGCAAGTGGCTTTGGTTGGGAGCTGCAAACACTAGTTCTTCACATTGTCTACTACTATAGTGAAAGAAGATAGAATGGTACTTGGAGCAAAACATCTAGATTATGAATGCAAACTATAACTCAATCATAAGTTATAGTTTGTATGGCAAGGATTTGGTTATTGTTTTCTTGATAGTTATTTTCAGTGATGTTGTGCAACATATTGTGAAACACAAACTTGACTTTGCTGATGAAATATCGATTTCTCAACAAAATAAAACTTTTTGAATGTTTAATGTTGTTGATAAGTTTTTTTATATAGCCTTTATTATTATTTTTATTATTATAAGGAGTTTGTATGTAAAAAATATGTATGCTACAAATTTAGTTTGAATAATCCTCATTATGTACATTTTTTTCATAATTATTTTTAGAATATAAGAAAAGTTCTTGTACATCAACTTACATTCTACTCAAAGCAATTTTATATGCAAAAAAAAATTCAATTTAAGAATTTTTCAATGCAATCAATTTTTTCAATTTAAGCATTTTCCAATTTGTGTGATTTGTATGTGCATCTCTTTTTTTAGGATATGGAATTGGATATATACATAAGCCAATTGATTATGATGTTTAAAAAATAAAATTAAAAAAGATATGAATTTTTAAAGTCAAACTTAAGAGGTGTAATGATGACAATAAAATCTTTGGACTTAGGGTTGATGATTTCGTCTAAAACTTAATAAAGACTTGGTTTTAAGTAGACATTTTGATAATCAAAATATATATGAATTATTTTTCATTATATTAAATGAAAATATAAAATTATGAACTTTTCTTTAAAATAAAACCATTAATGTTTTTCAAAAATTTCTTGCATATTGAAAATAATGTGATTCATGTTAAGATTTTGCACATGTACCTTATTCAATGACCTCAAGATGCAATACATTTTCAATGCATTTTTTTAAAAAAAAGGTTTGTAATTATGGTATCCCTATGCATTATGTCATGCTATATCACAATGTAAAATCTAGTATAAAATAGACTTTAATAAATGTTTTTTTTTTGGTTGTCTTTTGGTTTACCCAACCATGCACTTGTGGGGCAACCGTTCAATGCTTTGTTGTTACATGTCTTGCAATTTTGAGAAACAATTTTCTTAGTAAATGAAACATTTTTTTGGGGTTTGCAAAAACCAAAATAATAATAATAATAATAATATGTTTTGCAATGTGGTCAGTAATTTAATAACTTGCTTAAATATTTTTAGGCAAAAAGATTATTAAAAAAATGTGCCATTTATAGGTGATTTATCAAAGGATTTGGCATTTAGTCCATGAAATTTTAAAGCTCACCAAACTCTTAACAAATTTAACCCAGCCATCTTCATGATCAATGCTGATGCAAAAGCCAATGCTCGTTGAATGATTGAAGGTTAGATCACATGTGTTCACTTAGGTGATTTTTGCAGATGTGAATTGGATCTCTAGGTTGTGATGTGCTGATGCAAAAGAGTCAAATGCTTGGTGCCCTTTGGAAATTACAAGTCAAGAACCACAACATGTGCTCACTTTCGTGATTTCTTAGAAAGCAATGGGTTTCTGAAGGGGGCTAAACATGGCAGATGAGGATTGATTATAAAGAGGAATCCTGGGTTATACTCTTTGCTGCAGATCAGCATTGGTTACAAAGGGTGATGGATTGATAATCCACTTTGTTTCAGAGAAAGTTATGTGAGAAAGAATGTTGAGTGATGACACACAGTCCACAACTAAGCAGCAGGTTTAGTTGTGAAGTGTGTCTGTGATGGCCAGTTATCTTAAGGGGTTGAGAAGCTAGCCTGTTTATAAGCTATGCATTTCTCAAAACATTGTAATAAACTCATGTTTCTGCACAGCTTGTTGCTGATTCCAGGGCATCATTCCATTGCTGCTGGACTGGAGGGGCATCCTTGAAAGAAAACCCAATGTTTAGTGTATGTGGGAGCCAGCAATATTCTGCTGATTTCTGGTGACATAGAATGAATGTTTCAGCCAATTTACACATTTGGGTCCCTTGGCAAGTTACAGCTATGGCTGCAAAGTCCACCCATCACTCAACAACACCTTGCAGCTGTTAGTGGTCTCTTTCCACAAGGCTGCTGTGAGCACAGCTACAAATATTTGGAGCTGTGATCACAGCAGCCTAATGGGAAGCCAGTGTTAGAAGGCCTTGTTTCTTGCTGCAAGGAGAGTCGCTTTCCATTGGAGAGCTGCAATTGCTTTGAAAATATGTAATGGATCATGTTAGGAACTCTGGGAAGACATGTTCTCATGAAGAAAAGACAGATCTCACTGTGTGGTAAGTCAGAATTTGACTCACAGCTCCTGCAATTGGTCAATTCTTGACCTCTAGAGCTGTGAGATGACTCCGAGCACAACTAGTTGAAAAAACATAATGGAAAGCTACTGTGATCACAAAATCTGTGATCACAGCAGCCTAATGGAAAGATGTCCTTAGTAACAACAAAGTACTTCCTCTTTCCCTGGAGCAAGAGCAGCAGCTCCATGCTAATTCCTTTCTGTTGTGGGTTTCTTAGACTTTGGACTCTGGGTGGTGGGTGGTGCATAAAACTGCAAGTTGCTTCTATCATCGGTAATTGGCATGGCATACTTTGTGTGAAGACGAGCTTCTGGTCGGCATGCTCGATTTCCCGATCCCTGTTCGATGAATACCGAGGTAGGTATAGCGAGAGAGATTCACGACTTCCGCAATGCATTTTTCGAGGCACAATTCTGTGGCGATTTTGTGAAGCGAGGTTGTGGGTGAAACAATCGCGATGATTTGAGACTGACACCAACCAAGAATCTTTAGGAGATAAGCATGCCATCATGTGAATGCATGTGGGGCCGGCCCTTTTGCTACTGCTCCACAACACAAGAAACGCCTGAAATAGTTCTAAAATCCTCCTCCTCCTCCTCTCAGCACCGGATAGAAGAAGAGAAGGCAGAAGAAAGCGGAGCTGCGTCGTAGCGGTCGTCGTAGGGAGATGGCAACCACGGAGGAGTCCAAGAGCGTGGAGAGTCTCACACGCGTGGACATTGTGGGCACAGGCCTATCGTCTTATGCAGCTCATATCTTCCACCAGGAACTACAGCGCGTTCTTGCGGAGGTCGGCCACTCAACACCCGCTGCTACATGGCAGCGAATCTCGCAGCAGCTCCTGCGGCCCGAGCATCCTTACCCTCTCCATCAGCTCATGTACTACTCCACTTTCAGAACCTGGGACCCTGCGGCGCATGGCCCTCCACCTTCCTGGATCCCTAATCTGTAAGTTCTCGCAATTCTTTTTGTGGGTTTTGATTCTCTCTGTCTCTCTCGCTTTGCACCAAATTGTAGGAGATTCTTCTGTTTGCATGTAAACCCTACTTTTTATTTCTCCTCTGTTTTTCTATCAACCTGTCAAAATCGGGAGCAACGACTCTCAGCTCCTCTTGAATTTCAGTTTTGCTTGATTGTTTGTGTATAGTATGCTTGGTTGATGCAAAATACCCTAAAGCAGGGCAGTCGGCCACAATCTTCCTTCAAGGGGTTTCTGTTCCCAGCCAGCTTTTACATGCAAGTTGGTGCTCCTTCAATTTGCAGTTTCAAATCCTGCATGCATAGAAGCAATCTCATTTTTATATAGTCATTTGAGATTTCAGGGTTTTGCTCCATGGGATGTGGGTTGCAGAGCAAGGATTGTGATCAGGGTTTCATCATGTTGTCTTTTCTTGTGGCTATTTGGAAAAAATAAATACAGGGGAAGTGCAAGGTTGACGAATCTGGGACAACTTCTTGAGTCCAAGGGTGTGGAGCTGCTTGGATCACAGTACGCAAATCCAATTGATAGCTATTCTGCCTTCCAGCGGTGGTCAGTCCAACATCCGGAGGTTTGTTTATCAGCCAAATCACAAGCACAGCTGTGGTGGTACTGAATTCTGATCAAACAGATTAGCAGCTGCAAAGTAGTTGACAGAGTTCTATGTTGCTTTGCGTTTGAGTTGTCCTTTTTAATCTTACCTGAATTCCAGTTTGTTTCTCTCAGAGATACTTTCAATTGGTCTTTGAGGAGGAAAGCATAGTTTTCCACCAGCAACCTCGCTGCATTCTCGACACAAGCAAGGAAGCTATTCCTGGAGGGCAATGGCTTCCAGGGGCAGCCTTGAACATAGCAGAGAGCTGTCTGGCTTCGAAAGGCAAGAAGACAGACTCAAGCACTGCAATCATCTGGCGTGATGAAGGCGAGGACGAGTTGCCTCCAAAAACCCTCACTTTAGCCCATCTTCGTGCTTTTGTCAGGTGGGTGAAGTGATTGAATCTCCAAGTATCTTGCACACGCTGTTCATGATAGTTTGAAAAGGCTGGAAATGGCTGTTATGTTGGCTAGCTTCATATTCCTGGTTCTTTGTATGACTGGTTGTGGAATTGGGATGCTGTCATGTTGCAGCCAGGTTGCAAATGCACTTGAATGTCTAGGATTGCAGCAAGGGGATGCGATTGCAATTGATATGCCGATGAATGTGTATGCAGTCACTGCATACCTGGCCATCATTCTGGCAGGTTTTGTGGTTGTATCAATCGCAGATAGTTTTGTTCCCAACGAGATCAGAGTTCGCATTCAAATCTCAAAAGCAAAGGCTATTTTTACACAGGTCAATTCCACATCTGTTGGCTTCAGGAGGCATCATTGTGTTTTAATGGAACTTGCCATAGTCTTGAAAATAACTCTTCCTCCGAAGGCACCTCAAATACAGCTCTGTGGCTCTTTAGGAAGTTGGAGGTCAAACAGAAAGAGTCCATTTTTGACTTACAAACCATTCGTTAATTGACATAGGACCACATTTTGAGAGGAGCCAAGAAGCTTCCACTGTACAGGTTTGGCCTCTTACTGCCATTCAAGCAGTAGCTACTATCATCTGACTGTGCAGAGTGAATTTCTCTTCTTGATGCTGTGTTGCTTTTGTGTACACCTTCTGTTATGTGGTGAACTTGCGCTTATACTAGGTATGTGCTGGTCATTTGACAGCCGAGTGGTGGAGGCCCAAGGTCCACTGGCAATTGTGATTCCAGCAGATGGGAAGTCAATGGGTTTGCAACTGCGGGAGGGGGACCTTTCATGGGATGATTTTTTGGCTTGCTCAAATCATCTAAGCAGGTTAGACATAATTCAAATTTCTTTCCACCTGTTGTCTTTGGGGTTTCAGCATTAGATATCCATCTCAGATAGCTGCCGGATGATTTGTGGCAGGCCAAATGAGTACAAGGCAGTGGTGCAACCCATTGAAGCTCATGCTAACATCCTTTTCTCATCTGGCACAACTGGTCAGTGATACAACACAGATTACCAAGGCTGCAATTCTGCATATGTTTCTGACAATGGATAAAGTGAAGATAGATAAGATATTCTCATATCTTTTGTGTTGTGTGTGTGTGTGTATCATCACCAAATTGAAGCAAGAGAAAAAAAAGTGTGTTTGTATGGGCAGTTACCAGAGCTCTCTGGCTGCCAGCTTTTGAATGTAGATGCCATGCAGAGTTTGCACCCAGTTGAAAGAGTGAGACCTTTCCCAGCATGTCTGTGGGCTGTATTCTGGGGTCTTCTCACTGTCTTCTATCTCTTTTCTTTCTCACAGTTAAAATGAATGGTTGCATTGTGGATTTGGCTTTCTCAGGGGAACCAAAGGCAATACCCTGGACACATGTGACCCCATTGCGATGTTCCACAGACGCTTGGGCCCACCAGGATATAAGATATGGTGATGTGTTTGCATGGCCAACTAATCTGGGATGGATGATGGGTCCTTACCTTATTTTTGGCTCCTTTCTCAATGGGGCCACAATAGCTCTCTACAATGGTGCTCCACATGGGCATAGCTTTGGAAAATTTGTGCAGGTGTGTGCTACTTACTGGAATTCATTTGCAATCCTAACAGTATTGCACTTCATTCTCATACTTATATAAGAATCTTCTGCTCGGATACTGAAACTTGGTGTGGTTGGAATTTAGGATGCAAGAGTAACACAATTGGGTGTAGTGCCAAGCCTTGTGAAGACCTGGAAAAGCACAGGGTGTATGGCCTCCCTTGACTGGTCTTCCATTCGGTTTGTCAACTTCCCTATCATTGTACCACATTCCATTTTTTTCAGTGTGTGATCATCTATGTAAAAGAAGGAAGCTGTTAGGCAGAAGCTCATTACTGTCAAGCCCTGCTTTACAGTTTTCTGGATACTTCTCAAATCACCATGGTTGAAATTGAAACAGTGACTCTATTTTGACCATTAGTCTGCCAGAAAAGCTCTGGAAAAGCTGTGCCTGTTCTTGGATTTGAAATTTTTGGGTGATTTACACATCATGTACATGTATCAATGAGGTTTCATTCAGAACTTCTGAGTGGTCAAGAAGAATCAAGTGACTATGACACATCATTCACTTAATTTAGTGCTCTCTCTGCCTTTCAGTCTCTTATCTGCATGCAAGCATTGTGTCCACTAAGTGTTGAAGTTGATGCATATGTATGCTTGGGGAATACGCTTTTCTTTGGCTCTGTGCATGTGGAGAGCTTGGGTTAATTAGGCAGGATAACAGGATTGTAATCAAGGACCTGCAATGTGGTTGCAGCTGTTTCTGCTCAACAGGGGAAGCATCAAGTCCAGATGATTACTTGTGGTTAAGTGGTAGGGCAGGGTACAAACCTGTGTTAGAAGCTTGTGGAGGCACAGAGGTGGGTGGCTCATATGTTGGAGGAAGCTTGGTCCAACCTCAATCTTTTTCCTGCTTCAGTACTCCAGTTATGGCTAATGAATTGGTTATCCTGGACGAATCAGGCAACCCTTTTGTGAGTTTTCAAGATCCAGCACTTTGAACTTGTCAACTATGAGGTTAGGGTGTTGTGTGCTGCCTGAAAACAGTCTTTACAGCTCATAGTATGTTTCTTCTGAAACATCCTGAGGTAAGGGAAGTTTACTGTAATTGTGTGGATCAATAATCTCTCTATTCATCTCTTGGGGTCTGTTTTGTGAACTTATTATTCCTTGCACACGACAAATTTGTTGGGAGATTTTTCTGTGTTATCTCTGAGTCCATGTTTGAATTTTGCAGCCTGATAATGAACCATGCATAGGAGAAGTAGCTTTGGTTCCAATCATGCTTGGAGCATCAAGCACCTTGCTGAATGCTGATCATGATTCTGTTTACTTCAAGGGCATGCCTTTCTTCAGAGGACGGGTGGGTTCTCATTCCATCCCTCACCTTTGTTGCCTTTAGTGCCATTGTATGGAGGTTTCAGGTTTGACAATTGAGGGATAAGGAAAAGGGAAAAGCAGGAATTCTGCAACCTGCATAGGCATGTATGTCCAAGGGCTTAGATCAACCAGATCAGAAAGGTAGACAAATTCTGAGAATAACAGATCCAAGAAATTGCTGAGGTGCAGCAACTAAGGCGACATGGAGATATATTTGAACGACTTGTTGGAGGCTTCTACAAAGCACATGGCCGGGCTGATGACACCATGAATCTTGGTGGAATCAAGGTTTGATCTCTTCAGACATTGGGAACTTCTTGTTTCACTTGGTCTTCTTTCATTCACCCTGATAATCTGCATCCCAGTTTGTGCCATGACTTGGAGATCTTTGAGGTTTCTGCCTATGTCGTGAAGTTTCTCTGTTCTTGTGGCTATCTGGGCTTTGAATCTGGCATCAATCATTCATTAATTTTTCTCATGGCACATCCAATTGACTTGCAAAAGATCTTTTGTGCTTTCAGACAAGTGCAGTGGAGATAGAGCGTGTTTGCAACAAAGCTCATGAAGCAGTTCTTGAAACAGCAGCTATAGGTGTGCAGGGACCCAATGGGGGCCCAGACCAGCTGGTGATTGTGGCAGTGCTCAAAAAGGGCAATCAGATTGGCCTTGATGAACTTCAGAAGATCTTCTCTTTGGCTGTTTCATCCAAATTGAATCCTTTATTCAAGGTGCTTATCTACTCAGTGCCATGCTGTAAACACACTTGTGCATGTCTGATTTTCATTGTTACTTGTGACAAGTTAAAGACAAGTTTATCCCATTGGTGGTCCTAGGTGCATGCTGGTATCTTAGGGGCACCTTAGTAAACAGCAGCAACAGATTTTTACTGGGGAGTACAAAACTTCACTGAAAGGAAATGTCAGAAAATGTAGTGTACATGTGTCTTTCTCTCATATTTCTGTTGTTTCATGGGAGCAAGGCCTACTAAAGTTCAATGTTGTGCAGGTAAGTGCTGTGGCAGTGGTTCCAGAATTTCCACGAACAGCATCCAATAAAGTAATGAGGCGGGTTCTGAGATCCCAATTTACTAAAAAGATGAATCACTCCATGACCTCCAAGTTGTGATAAAAAATCAGTAAGAAATCCTGGTCTTCCTATTTTAGTAGGCAAATCTTCACTTCAATTGAATAGGTACACATCCAGTTGCACACTAGAGTTAGTTGTTTGTCTTCCTGCCATCCTAGTTCCCTGTGTGTACATAAAGGGTATTAGTCTTGCTAGTGATTCTTTCATGAAGCGACAAGCCAAAACGCTTTGGAAGGAAGTTATCCTCCTTGAAGCTCAGGAAGAACAAATACAGCAACAGTTGTTCCAACATCCGCCAAATCCTCATTTTGGCATATAGAGAATGCTTCCAAAGTAGGCTTTTAGAACATTGAGATTTGGATGCCATGCATGTATTCTCCAGTTCTCGTGACTATTAACTCTGTCCCATCAATTGTCAATGCTGAACCTGGACTTCAAAGCAGTAGAAATCTGAAATGATGTGTACCATAGCTTCTTAGTGAAGTCCAACCACAGCACAATGGGCTCATCTGCATATGACATCATGTGAACACCAAGTTATCAAAATGAGACATGTTTCAGCAATACTAGAGGGCTTTGGTTTACTGCAACAATTTAGTAAGTGTTGTACCACAGATCTGTCATGAAGATGACTAGGAACAAGAGCACCTCCTTTCTCACTGCTGACCAGTATTGACCACATCTGCTGCCAGTTTCTGCATCTTAGAAGTAGAGATAGGTTTCAGGATGCTTTTTATACTTATCATGCAGCACACAAACTTTGCAGGGGGAATGATAACTTGGCCATTACTAGGATGAGCCTTTAAAAGTAGTGTGCAATTAATAATCACTTGGGCCAGGCCCCATAAGAGAGTGTCTCAAATTGCTTGACTTGCATTATTTCAATATGCACAAAGCAGACACAAATGATTGAATTGAATTTCAAACAAAAGAAATT
>Ga0116227_10010305_pt1 | contig 16403 bp, 14 predicted proteins | sample S1TSphgellanicum_FD_89693 | JGI IMG/M metagenome (GOLD analysis project Ga0116227, IMG submission 89693) | Host-associated microbial communities from peat moss isolated from Minnesota, USA - S1T2_Fb - Sphagnum magellanicum MG | ecosystem: Host-associated > Plants > Peat moss > Unclassified...
GCATACTCTGGTTGAGAGCGTTTGTCAAAAATGTCACAGGATAAACCTTGAGGACTCTGGCTCACAGTTAGATCCAAGAAATTACAAGAGAAGCCTTTAGAGGTAAAATTCAACTCGCAAGACGTTTTTGGGTATATGCCGCTACCAAAAGAGTCTTGGTTAAGTACATGAAGATCTCAAAATCTGGAAAATTAGGAACAAAAAGATCATCCACAAACCTATGAACCAAGGATAAACTATGAAACGCAACAGGACATGTCTTACTCTTCAAGAGACGCTTAATGAAATCAAACTCATAGGTGAAGAGATAGAAATTAGCCAAATAGACCGCACAATTTGTACCCATGGGAATACCAATGCATTGTCTATAAACACCCTGACCAAAACAAAGAAACAAATTGTCTAATAAGAAAACCAGCCAAGAGATCAAATCTGAAGCCTCTGCAACTTTGAAGCTATGAAGATTTTCAAACAAATTGATCTCTGCTTTATTTTTCAGCCACAAAAACCTAAAGTTCAAAGCTGGTTTTTGAACCATCAAAAACTTAAAACAACGAAAGCTTCAGCATCCGATTAAACACTTTATTTATCAGAACTCTCATACGAGCTTTTAGATCCACTAGGTCAATTTTAGTGTATAGAGTTGAGAAATCAAATGACTGCAACAGAAGTGGGAAAGCTTTATCAATTTCAGATCTTGAACGATTAAGATTATTTATTACATCCAACACAAAGCAAAGACTTCTTTGTAAAGAAGCATGCCAGCTGCAGAATGATGCCTCTAAACATGCAAGATCCTCTAAATATGCAGGCATCCTGAAATCTGAGTTTTGAATCATATCTGCAAGAGGTTTAAGTTTTAGGCAACAGAGGAGTCACTTACTTGAGCACTACGACAGGCAAGCAGATGTGGTGTCAAACCATATGCCCGGAGCTCTCGCACACTATGCTGAGTAGGTTTTGTTTTCTGTCAACATTCAACACACCTCAAAGTACATTAACACCATTGCTGCTTTAAAACCAGGCTCTTCCTTGTCCTAGGAATTTTTTCTCAAAAGAATGTTACTTACTTGCTCACCCACAACTCCCAAGACAGGGACCAAGCTAACATGCACCAAACAGAAGTTATCCCTGCCTGCATATCAACAATGACCAAATGATTGTCAGGCTGCATTGAACAGAAAAGAATATTGTCAATTGAATCTAAATGTTGTGGCAGATGACTGACAGAATGCAATCAAATTTCTTGGAACTTACCAACACGAAACTGGAACTGGCGGAGAGCTTCAATGAATGGCATTGATTCAATGTCTCCTGAAAAAAAACCAAAAGATGTGTTACAGGGAGTAGCTTGCCACAACATGAGAGCCATCCTGAGTGTCTAAATCATTGACTAAGTTTCAAGCGCTGGGTATCCAGATCTCTTCAACCTTGGTACTCCCTCACATAGTTCAGACAACTGTCTTCATTGTAGTCACAAGAGTTTGCTCCAAAAAAAAGAAAAAGAAAAAGGGTCTCTGTCAGACCAATAGACTACATGCTCATGGTTTAGAGGTTAGATATTGCTAACAAAAGGACCTAAAGAGTTAGGCAAGATGGCAGAAAGTACCGACAGTTCCCCCAAGCTCTATCACACACACATCAGCACTTCCTGCAATCCCATCCACTGGAACCCTTGCAACACGTTCAATCCAGTCTTGTATGCAATCAGTGATGTGCGGCACCACCTGCTCAATTTTAGCCACTATATCAGCTTAATGTTCCAATGCCAAGCCTGTTCAACAGATGACACACAGTGCACAAGTGCACACCACCCATACAAAAGAACCAACCAGTCAATTGCAAGGCATCACTCACCTGCACAGTTTTCCCCAGGTAGTCTCCTCTCCGCTCTCTTTCAATCACGGACTGCAAAGACAACAACAGACAAATAGTCTATAAAGATTCAGCACATCAATCAACACAAAATTTCAGAGTACATAATGCCAAGGACTTTACTAACCTGATATATCTTTCCAGTAGTAATGTTGTTGTCTCTTGTCAAAGTGATGTCTAAGAAGCGCTCATAGTTTCCAAGATCCAAGTCCACCTGATAAGAGGGGGGAAAAACCCACAACTTACATAATTTTTTTCCTCAAGAAAAAAATTCCCGTTACAGCCGCTCTGGGTACAATCTTTTAGCATCATGCAACTCTCAGTAGCTACAGATTACATGTTTCACATTGGACGTAAGAGAAAACTTCTCGATGCACAATAAACCCTTAACCCTCAATAAACCCTAAACCCTAAACCCTAAGGCAGGTCAAGAAGGGTATTATTGAGGAGGTGTGAGTCACACCTCACCGCCGTCGTCCAAAACGAAAACCTCCCCGTGTTCAAACGGGGACATGGTGCCCGCATCCGTGTTAAGATACGGATCTGCATCCTCCTCCAATTGCCCAAATTCCACATTACAACAGCCTGAATTCCTCTTGCCCTCTTCTTTCTCTCCCTCCGGCAGATGCAAATCCAGCGAAAATACACACGCAGCAAGAAAATTACCAAGCCCAAGAAACCATTTTAAACGAGAGAAAAGGGGGTTCAAAGAACTGACCAATTTTGACGGAAGTGACGCGCAGGCCACAAGCCTTGAGCACTACTCCGATACTACTGGCCGTCACACCCTTTCCGAGTCCACTGACGACACCTCCGGTCACCAAAACATACTTCATCTCTCTCACCTTAAGCCGGTCTTCCTCAAGAGCGTGAGTGGTGACGGATCGGGCATGAGCTAGCGACGAAGGACTAAAGATTGCTGCAGCTGCTGCGAACTGCTGCTGCGGCAGACGACGAGGAGCTCGCGGCCGCCGCCGCAGTTGCCATAGCCACAGAGCTCGCTCGTCTTCTCCAATTGACATCCCCAAACGAGGGGCCAACCAGTTTGGGACGTGGAGTAATGGCCTGCCATGAGGACTCTCTAGGGTTTGGCTTTGCGACAATTTAACAACTAGTGGGCTTCTGCTTCTGCTGCTATTGTTGTTGTTGTTGATGAGCTTGTTGTTGAGGGGCAAAGTTCCTACACCTCTACTACTAACAACCCTAATCTCCCAAGCCCTCATGCTTGCAATTGCAAACACATGAGCTCTCCATACTTTACACATGCTTTTTAGCATATCAGAGGGTGAGCCAAAAAGTTCCCCCTACCACCCCACCCAACCACTTTACCCTTTTCAATCAACCCACCACCACCACCAGGTAGGGTTTAGGGTTTAGCCAGTATGCACAATAGGTAATCCTTGATGAATGCATCGATGAATGTAGTAGCATCTTAACATCCACAACTTAATAGAAAGCTATGGTGCATGCTGGCTGGCTGGCAGGCCTCCCACTTTGTTCTTTCTCTTTTCTTGGATTGTTGTTAACAGTTACTTCAGGGAGAGGGATGAGGATTTCCAGATTTTGCAGATTTTTTTTGTTTGAATTTGTTATTAGAGTAGGGTAGAATGGTTGGTGAGTGAACACTTAAGCATTCAGGGCAGGCTGAATCCAAGGGGAGGGTTTTGTTGTTTCTGGTGTCTCAATGAAATTTTAATGCCTCCTCTTGACACATCTGATGCACTAAAAATTGTCAAAAATGGATTAGAAATGAGAAAGTTATAACCCCACCAAAAGTAGAGAGGATAAAAAATTTCCTCAAATAAAAACGCACAGAACATTACAAAGTCAATTCCCAAACACCCAAAAAATTCTTTTTACATTGCTATGCTGCTATTAGAGTTCAAAGATCATTTGTACAACTGAAGGTGGCACTCTTATAACACTTTAAATGGTGTAAAATCAACAAGACATGAGAAAGTTAGAAGCTTTGAAAGTAGGAGGGGTCCAAAGAGAAGGGAAAAGAAAAATCAACAAAACATGTTTTCTAAGTTGGAAAGCTTTTTTTTTTCTTGTTATTTTTTCATTACCCCTTTTCCTTTGCACTTCCAAGATGATTTCTAGAGCTTCAGGTAGCACTCCCATAACATTTTAAATCATGCAAAATGAAGCATAAATGATGAAGATCCAAAGAAGTGTTTGGTGATGGGCAGTCTTGCCCTACCAATCTCTCTAGTGGCATATAGTAAAATGGCATGGCATGTACGTCAATTTTTGGATGAGGTAAGCAATACAATGGTGTGAACAAGGGTTTGCTTTTGTAATCTTGTGCCTATAAGATAGGGGAGGTTTCGGAAGACCAATAAAAAAAGATTTCTAGGTGGTCCATGCCAATGATTCGCCATACATTGATCATTGGTGAGCCGTAGTAATTGACTCATGTGTGAGATATAAACGATGTTCAATATTCAAGGGTGAGAGAAGGGCAAACATCTATTTACAAAGCAAGGAAGGTAGTTTGTTGGCCTTTCCTACCAAGGCAAGGATATTGTTTTTAGATTCATTATAACGTATAGTAGCTTAATGGATTTTGTCCCCTAGGTAAATAATAGGTCTATTTATATATGAGGATTTTTTATAGGATGATATTATGGCTTGTGTTGAAACTTGAGATGAGTTATAGAGTTATAGAATCTTGAAGGATTTTTGGTTTCTTTTAAAGGATTTTTTGAAGATTATATTTTTGCATAGTGAAATATTTGGATTTTCATCATTCTTCTTTCGCCTTAAGATACTTTTTAATGTAAATGGCAAGGCCATAGTGTGTGACACCCCCTTGTTTTCTTTTCTTTGTCATGCTGGGATCTTCCAAACCATGGTGCTTCATGTTGTACTTGGCATTTCCAAAGGCTCTCCATGAACAAGGGTGCACCGACTTAGTTTGAGAAACTATGTGAAATCTATTAATTATTGAACAATTTTCTCAATGAAAAATAAATAAAATTGAAATTGAAAACTATATTGGAATTTGGGGGTGTTCTTGGTGTTGTTGGAAAGCTTCCAACAAGTCAAATTTCACAGAGTTCATTTCACAATTTTCAGAACCTATGGTGTGGTAAATATTGGTTTTTGAGTGGATTTTGTTGTTGGAAATCTAAAAAAATTTCAAAAATTGTGTTTGGAAGGAAAAATTAGTTGATTCCTTGATGTTTTCACATTGTTGAATTTTAAAAATGTGAAAAATAAAAAAATTGTTCACACTCAGGCCAATCTGAACATTAAATTTGAATGTGTTAAATATTGTTACCACTTCAAATAAAGTGAATTGTCATAATTGATGTTATATATTCTCATATTCTACATATCCCACCCATTAGCCTCAACTAAAATAGATGTTCAACAATTTTGAAAATAAAAATTATATACAACTAATGAAAAGATGTAGTATGCATCTCAAGGGCTTAAGATTTGTTTGTAAAATGGAGGGGTGAAAGGGATGTGAATTGTTTTTTTTTTAAAAATTGGGTAAAGGGGGTTATGGATGTTTTTTTTGGGGGTGTTTCATTGAGGAAAATTCAATAAGTTTGGCCATGTGTGAAGCTTGATTTTTTTCTTCCATAAAAGTTGTGTTTTACATGAAAGTGTTTAAATAGTTTCAATTTTAGGTGTGTTATTTTGGGTAAAAAGGGTGATAAGTGTTTTTTTTTGGTGTCCATAGGTGGGTTTTTTTTGTTGCTTGGATCTTGCCATTTCTTCTTTATTTGCTCACACTTGAAAATATGGTTGAGAATCATATGGTTTCATAAAGTTTTTGCAAGAGAAAAAAAAGGGGAAATTGAAAAATGATGAATTTTTTTTGGAAATTAACATCACAATTAATGTGGGAGTATTTGACATTCTTAAATGGTTATTTTCATTTTTATTCATATTACAAACTTGTTTTTAAATCATGATTTTTGAAATTTGATAAAACTCAAAGTTTTCAATATGTTTTACCATGTGTAAAATTTGATTTTTGTAAATAGAATATGTCTTTTACATGAGTTTGCATCTATATAAAGTTAATTAATCTGTATTATATTATATATAAGGACATAAATTATTATTTACATGTATTTTATTTCATTTTTAAATATTTAATATTAATTATAAAAATGAGATAATATTATTATTATTTAATTTTTATTCATTTATAATAATTGATATAGTTAGTGGATAAACTAGTTTAGTAAAAAAATAATGGGTACTAAAAAATAACTACAAACAACTTGCACCTGAGTTGGTGACACTTGCAACTATAATGTTTAACCCATATCTTTTGCCTTTCAAATTTTTCATGTGTCGTATATATTTAAATGCACTAAAATTGTTCAAAGTGAAAGTGGCATTTAAAAGATGAACCAATAAAAGAAGTTCAACCTTAAAGGCTAAAACCCAAAATAAGTTAAGTTTTTTTTTAACCCACTTCATTTACCTAAGCCTATCTACTTACTTCTGTAGGCCTAGACCTTCATTACCTATCCACATGTTGACAGCCTATTGACCTTACATTAAACATTAATTAATTAATTAATTGAAAATATTAAATATGAAATAAGGTTTAACATGCCACATGTCATTATATACTTAGCTTTGAAGAGATAAATGGACACAATTAGTATGCCACACGGCAAAATAATATCTTCCATGTGTCATACACTAATACCATACAAAATGGATGATGTAGGTTTTTTCAAGTTTAAATATAAATAATTTTAAAATATGAAAATATTTTATCATGTGGCAACACATCATTTGTTGTTAGGGCAACCAAATTAATTCCATGGTAAGTCATAAATGACAATATGTATACAATAAATCAAAGGATGAAACCATATTTTTTAATTTTTTTTATACATCCACAATCCATGTCATTTACAACTATTGTTTTATGTGACTTGTGCAACACAATTACAAATCAGTTGTAAATGTCGTTTATGACTACAAATTAATCGTAAAAATCAATTGAAAGAAAACCTTTTTTTTACTAGTGATAATGCATGTTTGTCAACAAGTTGATGAACATGTTCCATATAAAAAAATGCATCACAAATGAAAGAATTTAATGATGAACAAATAATTATTGTGGATCATATTTTATATAAGAAAAATAAAAATCCAACAAAACCATTACATGTTTTTTAAACAAGGGGTGCATAAATAGGAAAAATGTGTACATTAATGTGCATCATACAAAACATGTTACAATATTATATAAAAGAAATTACAAACGTTGACCATCTAAAACCAAAAGTGATGAAATTAACATACACAGGAAAAACATGATTTAATATTGATGATACATTTTGCAGTTGCAATACCATTAAATAAAAAAATTTAATGAATTCAAAACATTAAATGATGAAAAAATGACATGTTAAGAAAGACATATGATCAACTTCAATTAGTAGGTGATAAATGAATTTTTTTAGTAGGTATTAAATATTAACATGTATTGATCGTAAATTACAAGTAAATTAAACAAGTTCATAATCAATTCATGGGTGGTCTTGATGTTATAATGACAAGGACCTTTAACAAGCTCTACTAGTTCAAGATTCATGCATTTTCAAATCTAAAATCAATAAGTTAAACATTCTTGGAACAAACATTTGGCATGAAAATATAAATTTTATAAATTTTAATTTTTTTAAAGCACCACATATGGACAACACCTTACCATATTTGTTTTATACAAATGCTAAAACAACAACACATAACAACAATGTATTTCATACAACACCTAGTTAAACATTTAATTTTTTAGCTCAAGATTATACATTTTGACACATGTCTTTTTTATTTCAAATTATCAACTATTCCAAGTTAAACAAACAGTCTTCATCATGAGATGTTGTTTTTAAAAAACATGTTAATAGAATTGTGTGTAAGAGATTATGACACATTAGATGGTCTTGTAAATGGTGTAGATCGAGCATTCAAAGATTTCACATAAATTGTTTCCAAGTCATTTATATGAATACATTTTTATAAATCCAAAATTGGAAACAAAACGAGAATTTTTTTTTTGGCACATTTATGAACAATTCCCTATAATCAATTAAGAATGGACACCTATTAAACTTTTTTTTTTATAGAAATACAAATAGGTAGCGACCCTTCCCAAATTATCATAAGAATTCAATTCCTTATGCAACCACCATCAACACGTACCATACACCATGCACAAGGTTTAACATTTGATTGTTTAACATTTGATATAATAGGTGCAACAAAAAATGGTCTAACATATACAACATTATCTCATATTCATTCTAAAAGACATTTATATTTACTATACCCATTAACTAACAAAAAATTCCAAGTAAATACACTTATTAAAAAAAAATGCATAAATTTAAAACAATTGCACAATATGAATTAACGTTTATTTCTTTCAAATCTTATTGCACATAATTCGTAATCATATAATCCTTCAACATTCGTTCTTTAACATTACATTTCCAAAACATTTATATAGATCAAAATTTATCAGCTTCTCATGTATTATGTTTAAACAAAACAAAAATACAAAATATTGAAACAAATCAAGAAGCATATAATGTTATATCACAAAAATATAACATTTTGTTATGTTATGACCAACATGGAACAAAAATGTTTTATGATACTACAATTTTTTTATCACAAACAACTTCAATAACAAATTTAGGTGCCAAATTTATCACTTCATCATTTAACAAAAATACGTGAGAAGCTTTATATATAATTGCAATGACAATGATATATTTTAATTCAACTATGGAAACCATATTAAAAGACATGCCTAAAAATTATCCAACTATTTTAATTGAAGATTTCATGTTTAAAAAAATCTCAATCAACAACATTTCAAAACCTTATGTATAAATAAAAATTGAAACTCATTCTTTCTGAAAGCACAACCATTAATGATACACAAATAGACCATATTTGAACTAATGCACCAACACAACAATGTCATTCGAGAGTAACACAAATCTATTGGATAGACCATAAACATGTATATTTCACATTTAAATTACCATATTATGTTCCCCAATTTACTTTACCATAAATATACTACATATAAAATATATACCATCTATGTTTGTCAAACAAAATCCATCAATTTCCACTTAAATTGAAATTAAATTGTGAATAAACTTATCGTTTTGAAATCATAATTGAGTATTAAAATTGTGAACCACAAGAATTATTACAATACAATATAATAAAAAAATTCAAATAAAGAAACACAAATAACAACAACAAATTCACCTTTAAATTACATACCTAGTTAATTATTCACATATTTATTTCAAAAAAATCAATGAAATAAATAAACAACCCGAATATACATACATGCATATTTACTTATTTACACATAAATATATTTATATAATTATACTATTGAATAAGCAAGGCCTTTGTGTCATGACACCATGTTCATTTACACGAACATGAAAAGACAAAATTTTGAAATCTAACATAAATAGTGATGAGTAATTGAAAATCACATGAGAGCATAAATGTTGTCCAAATTAAATGTTTTTTACACCATTAGAAAGCTTTTCAATTGCGGATATTTAAAATGGCCCTACATTTTTAATTTAAAGTTATAAACAAAAAAAGAGCCGGTGTCAAATTTCCAACACCCCTTCTCCCTTTGGGCAATTGAGTCCTCTTTTCCTTGAAGGAGAAAAGGACTTGAAAATTTGACACCTAGGAAGGGGAGGTTTTGTACTATTTGGAATCCACAAGGCAAGGATAATACACTTGTAAATATTTTTAAAAAATACTAATTAAAAAATTAATTCCAAAATAAAATAAAATAGATGCTTGTGTGAAGAACAATGTAAAATGAACAATGTGGAAACCTTTGTCAACATGCACAAATCAATATGTCAAGGAAAGTATAATCAAGGAATGAGAAATCTAAAACTTTTGAAAAAAATTGCATCCTTAATGGGCATGCCCAAACTTGCATTGCTACTTACTTCATGATCAACTTAATTACTAAGACCATGGCCAACAACAATGGTAAGTTGGCCTTTACAACCTCATAACACCTTTACAAAAACACTTGTAGCATGAAATGATTATTTTTCAATAATAAATGAATTGTTCTCATTGGCCAACTAAAATGATTAGCCCCAAATGGTGAAAGTTAAATAATCTCTCACTTTACATGCAATACATCCTTTTAGGTTCATGGGTGGGAATGAGGAGGTCGGTCACCGAACACTTAGTGTCTCGGAGGTCTGCGAATTTCTGGAGAGTGCTCCTTTGAATTTCATGCCCCAAGAGGAATTGTAGCCCTACTGTTTGCGCGCCCACAGAAAGTTGAATCGTTGAAAAAGATGGAGAAATGAGTCAGATGTGACCCTCCAAAGTAGAGGGGATCAAATGGTGGAAACGAAAAACCACCGAACACTTGGAAGACTATAACCGAACACCCAAAAAAAAGTCTTTGAAAGTCGCTCTATTGCCTTTATGGTTCAAAGATTATTTGTAGATCATAAAGTTGCGCTCTTATAACACTTTAAATCACTTAAATTGAACAAGAAATGAAAAAGTTATGAGCATTGAAAGTAAGAGGGGTAGAAGAGAAGAAAAAACGCGTTTTATAACTTGGAAAAGCTTATTTCTCTTCTTCTTCTTGCTCTTCTATAATTACTCCTTTCCCTCTACTGTTCAAAGACGAATTGAAGAGCCCAAGTTAGCGCTCCCATAGTTTTTGAAATCACTCAAAATGAAGAAGAGATGAGGAAGATATTAATAATAATAATAAAAGGTTCGGTCATAGGTGATGTTCGGTCATAGGGAAGGTTACCCTATTTATAGGTCATTAAACTAATGCTATTAAACTTGTTCCATTTCAATGTCTAGTAACAAACCAAATGTGAAAGTTGGATGTGAGAATTGAAGATCCTAAGTCCAAAAGGAATGGAAGTTTATCAACTTATGAAAAAGCTTTTCAAAACACAAGCAAACTTGAAAAACATGTTCCCTACTCTTGTCTTGTCAGACACTCAAAATAGGACATGGGTCTAATGGAATTTGTGCCTAGCATGTGCATAACATAGAGACCTCACAATTTCCTTAGTCTTGTCAAACATTTAAGGCCCCCTTTTACACAAGAGCTTGAAATCCCATGACCATCAAAATTGAAAAAATGTGTTTGGAGGAAAAAAAAACATGTCAAAGTACAACTTCATTTTATACAAAGGGATGGACTATGGGACCAAGGACATGTGAATGGATGAAAAATGGACATTGAATGCACTTTGGATAATGTTTCATGATTTGATAAACTTTGAACTATAATTTTTTAATTATTTAAAATTTCAAGTTAAAAATCAAAATTTACATGGAATAAAATTTGCCCCTTTTGATTTCGTTATAATATATTAAAATATGTTAGCAAAGTACTTTTTATCTCTTTACATTACACTTCACAACTAGGGGCCACGCGTAAATAATTTCTGAACTTTTGTGGGATGGTCTTCAAATGTGTTTTTGAAGGCTCTTAGCATTTGCATGGTCATGATCCCTCACCATAGTGTAAAAAGAGCCTAAGTATGACCTAGGTCTAATACTGCTTTTTGATTGGTTGGCCATCATGATTGGCCCATATGGTGGCATTTAATTCGTTCTCACATTATACCGGTCAAGTTTTATGGTGACCATGTGCAAATAATTAACACCATCCGTTGGATATTATGGTAAAGGGGTTTTCCACAATGATCAAAGGTTGGATGTGGGAAGGGGTTTTTTGTTTGCTCCTTGTTCCCAATGTGTTCTCATCATGTTCCCATGACATTCTCACTAGGTTCACCAAGGGTTTCCCAAGTTCCTAACTTGTTCCCTAAGAAGTTCCCAATAGTACCTCAGATTTATCCCATAGGGTTTGCCCAAAGTTCAGTTCTAATGTACATAAACTGAAAAGGCCAGCAGGCAATTTGGGAGCACACTTGTTTCTATTCTGGGACTGTAAAAGGGGTGTTCCTATTGGGGAGTTTGCCAAATGTTCCAAAAAATTTGATGATGGGCCAATCAATATGGCTCCTTCCATAAAAAAAAAGAGAGAGAAAGTTATGAGCACACCCATGAGCTTTAATAATTAATATGAATATCCATTGGTGGAGATGCTGTAATAACAAGGGGTGTGCCACACCTTACACTAAAAAGTATCTTAAGGCAAAAGAAGAATTATGAAAACTCAAATATTTCACCAAGCAAAAATATAATCTTCAAAAAAATCCTCTAAAAGAAAACCAAAAATCCTTCAAGTTATTATAACTCTATAACTAATCTCAAGTTTCAACACAAGCCAAAATATCATCTTTCAAAAAATCCTCATATAAAAATAGACCTATTATTATTATTATTATTATTATTATTATTACCTAGGGGCCTATAAAAATCCCTTAAGCTACTATACTCTATAATGAATCTAAACACAATATCCTTCTTGCCCTTGGTATGCAGGGCCAATAAAGAGAGCCATTGTTCCAGTTATAGGTAGCAGTTGGACGTGTCCAAAAGAGCTTGGGGAAAAGTATTGTTAAAATAGCCTCATTAAAAAACCAATGGGGGACAGTTAGACAAAATTACCCAATTAATTAATTCCGGCAAATATTAATAAATTTTCTTCGAACTTTGGATTATCATCAAGCACACGCCCAGCAATCAGGAAATAAGTGCACCTGGCGGGATTTGAACTCCCCCACCAGTCCACGGAAGTTCTTAGTGGCCAATGAGCCCTGACCAGAAGGCAGGCTGGAAGTTGGAAGTTATCTTCCTGCGCTTTACGCGTGTAATGATTGGTCGGTTTTGCGGAACGTTGATCGCGCACGTCATCACTATCACGGTTCCACTTGTGTACTGTCACATTTTGAAGTTATCTCTGCCCCTGCCCCTCGCGCACACGCATTGTGTGCAGGGCTGATGGTGTGCTGCCCCATGTATGCTGCCCAAGTCTGCCCAGCGGCAGCGATTGTCACCTTTTTTTTTTTTTGGTTTCTTATAATGATTTTCCCTTTCTATTCTACTCTTTTCTTTTTCTTTTTCTATTTCCTTTACTTCTCTTTTCTTCATTGCAAATGGAGTAAGTTAGGGGGGGAGATCAAGAGCAGCTACTTTTTCTTTTTGTTGGAAAATTTCGTTGTAATCTTGTAAGTTTTTTGAATTTTTTTTTTTGTCGCAAATTCAATGATTTAATTAAATTTTCATTTTTTTTTCCATTAAAAAAAAACCCCCAGGTTTCTATGCATGGTTTAAGTAGGTATTAAAAAAACAAGGATTTCTTTTTCCCTCTCTTATTTTGTTACTAACTGAATTAGTGTCAATCAACTTATCGATGATCACCACCTTGGTTACATCAAATAATTAAGGAAAAAAAAAACATTCATGAAAAACATTAATACATTTTTTGGTTTAGTTTTTCTCCTTCATACATGAAGTAGACATAAAAATTATTAAAAAGCACATAAAAACATCATTTGCATTTTCTTTGGTTTCTTTTTAGTGCATTATTGGAACCTTATTTAGAAAATTAAATACATGTTCTATTTTTTCCTTCATTTTTCCTTTGAGATCCACCAAAATATACAAAAGAAGACAAAGATTATTGAGACCAAAATCATTAATATCATAATCTAAACCTTTATTTTCCTTCTTTTTAATCCTTTAATTAATTTATTTTTTACATTTTAAAATCAATATAAATTAATGAATAATTGTTAATCACAACTAGATGCGATTAATATAAAAATCTAAAACTCCAAATAATGCACAAAATAACTCTAAGTTTCTTGCTTGTAAAGATCCAATTCAACTATAATACCCCACACTATGTAATCCAAAAACATGCAATACCCATTTTGGGGTATCCAAGAAATGCTTTGGGGTCAATCAATTATCATTTGATACTACAAGGGGTATTGAATAACCAAACCAAAACCTGAATGGATAACAATACCCACATTGAGGTACTTTGTAAAACAAAATGTGTTTATTTATTTTGGCCTACGCTATCAAAAGGGTATCACTCATGACCAAAAAGATGGAATGAAGTTGCATTACCTTCTCAAGGTATTTTGAAAATGCCTTGGGGTTAATCACATATATTTTGACAATTAGCAAAGTATTGCATAACCCTACCAAAAACCTAGAAGGAAATCAATACCCTAATTGGGTTATTGTGTAAAACATCATGGGCTAAATCAATTTTCACCTAAGTTATCTAAAAGGGATTGTTCATGGCCAAAAGGATGGAATTAAATTACAATACCTTAATCATGTATCCCAAAAATGTTTTGGGGTCAATTACATATCTTTCTACATTAAGTAGGGTATTCATAAACTTACCAAAACCTACAAGTAAAACCACATGGGTTGAATAATTTTCGCCTGACCAATATTTACACCTAAAATAGGATAAGAATTCATTAAAAATATATGTTATCTATAAATGTAATAATTAAATGAAATATATATTTAATATAATGTCTTCCCATTGTTATATATAGTGCAAATTGTTTATGATGTTTTATATATTTTTTAAAAAACCCAAAAAATAGCTTATTAACATTGTATATTTAATTAATGCATGTAATTTGAATATTTATTCTATGTAAATTGAAATTTAGGGAATAACACATGAAATAATGTCAATATTGATCACTAATTTTGTCACATTTCAATTTGTATTCCCTTTTGTATTAAAATATGTATTTTTTTCATCTTTTACTAAACCTAAAACACATGTGAAGTTTATTTGAATAAATGAATGGTTAATTATGATTCAAAAAATATAAATAGTGCATAATCTATCAATTTTTTGTTTTAAATTTATTTTAATTGAAATAATGATTTAACTAATCAATTAATATGTGAAATTATAATTTTTTGCATTTCTAGAAATATAATATTGACCTAATTATTTTAATTTGGTAAAAATATAATTAAACATTAAATATATTTTAAAGATGTTTTCAACATAATAAATGACAATAATTCACTAATGAACCAATGCAAATTGGTTAAAATATGTAAATGAAAGTATTACAAAATCAGCCACATTCATGGTATGAGGTTTACTTGAACAAAATTTATAAGTGTAACTGCAATATCCTCATTGTGTTCTGATAATGTTATTAACCATGAAATAAATCAAGTTTTTTTCTCATACTTATTCCATGTTCATGTTATAACAAATAAACAAGTGTATTGCAAAATTGGTCACATTGATGGTATTAAGTGTTGAAGTGTAAATGTAATATGTTCATTTTATGTTGTTAAGTCCATTGACCATGAGACATAAGAATAAAGTTTTTAAAATCTCAACTAATTTTTTTAAAATTCAAGCCATAGGGTGTTTGTGTTTAGGTTGCAATAGACCAAATTCTGTTGTTTGTGCATTGCAAAGATGTTACTACTGTACATGCGTAGGAAGCTTTGAAACAAACCAAGTTCAAATTCCCAGGCTGCCAAAAGATCATCCTGAGTAGAAAATGATGAAGACCCACCCACCGACATATTTAGTCTTCCACTCCATTTTGAGAGTAGCCATCATCTTTCCTTAAATTTTTTGCTTGTGAACCTTTTTCCATTCTCTTTGAAAAAAAAAATGAAAAAAATGTATTGTGACATAGATGTGCAAATGCCAAATTCCCCCCAAATTTTATATTAGGTCTAATTTTAATTAAGCTTAAAAAGTGCAAAAAATCATAAATGTTTGTTGTTTCCATAACCCAAATTTCTAAAACCCTAGTGCTAAATAACATAAATAATTATAAAAACATAATATTGCTAAATCTAATTCACATTGTTTTAAATACACCATTAAAACAAGCAAATCAAATTGTTTTATCTAGGCCTCTATTGTTTGATATAGGCCTCCGATGTGTACAACATGCATTAAATGTGTTGGCTTTGCAATACTCCCCCATCATGGAAAACATTTTCGAAATTAAACTTACAATACCTTCAAGGGGGGTTTCACATATTCTAGATTTTCAAAAGATTTTGCAATACCTTCGGAACACATCAAAACATCATGTTTACAATCAATGTTTATTTGTAATATTCTTTACATAGGGGGGTGACAATTACTTTAATCTTGCCCTTATTAATTTTGTTTCAAATGAACAAGACCAAGTTCCATGTAATATTTTCATTTTATTCTTTCCTCATCATTTTTGATCGTTGAAGGTTTATTGGAGTGCCAACTAAATAAGTTAATGTAACCATGTAGGTGGGGTTTGGTAGGTAGAAAAATAGATGGGGGTTGTGTAGGTGGGTGGGGATGAGAGTAGCACATTTTAAATTTAGAGGTAGATGGGGAAGAGTCTACTTTTAATTTAAATATATAGGTGAGTAGGTTGGTGGGTGGGAAAAGTTTCAAAAGCCCCCCCCCCCCCCCCCCAAAAAAAAAACCCCCACGAGAAGAAGACAGAGAGGGAGAGAGAACGAGGGAGGGGGGGGGAGGGAAGAGGGGGGGAGGGGAAGGGGGGGGGAGGAGA
>Ga0116227_10010306_pt1 | contig 16401 bp, 4 predicted proteins | sample S1TSphgellanicum_FD_89693 | JGI IMG/M metagenome (GOLD analysis project Ga0116227, IMG submission 89693) | Host-associated microbial communities from peat moss isolated from Minnesota, USA - S1T2_Fb - Sphagnum magellanicum MG | ecosystem: Host-associated > Plants > Peat moss > Unclassified...
AAGTCCAGGTAGTGCCCGGAAACTGCCCGGACAGACGGACAAATAGACATGTAACTTTAATATATAAGATGGACATGTCCATTAATAAAAAAAGACCAATTAGTCAACTTGAACTATTTAAAAAATCACTTATTCTAATAGTGTCCTTCCCATTAACATGTCATTATCTACTAGTCAAATGGATTACTAATACATGATTATAACTTTTTACACATGGGATTTGAAATAATATCTTATGATATAGTTGTTTAGGACATTTAGCCATTGATTTCTTAGTTTCTAAAGACAAAAAAAATTCTAGTGTACATAAATAAGTTAAATAAGTAGGTTAGGAAACCCAATTAGAGCTTATATAGCCTTAAACAACCCCTATGTAACCTTTATGTGGCCCACTAAGTAACCCTTAGGAGTCAAACCACACTATAATGAACCACATCCACTCCTTTAAACCTTTGTTGTTGATTGATTTATATCAAAATATTCTTAGAATATTTTTAATACATCTTTTAAGCAAAATCTTCAAAAAAAAATTTATACATTATGTTAATGTTCATATTTTTAAAATTCCAAAAAAATTTATTTTCAAATATTTTCAAATTGTGTGTTGAGTGTTTTTACTATCTAAAAGCATGGGTTACAATTATTTTTAAAACATTTTGGGGTTTTCTTATTCATTAGATTAATTCCAATTTTTTGGAATATGTATACAAATATATTGAAAGTCATATTGTATTAAGAATATTCTATTTGTAGTTTTTTTCTTAAAATGTTAGATTAACAAAATTATGTAGTGGTTACAACTATTTTGGTGCATGTTAAAAAAAATTGCACCCCTAAATAACCTTACATAAGCCCTATGTAACCTAAGTAACCCTCAGATAGGCCTTTAGTAAGCCCAACAGGTAGCCCCTATGTAACCAAGTGTAAGCAAGCAAACTATGGTGAACAAAAAATGTTGTTAAAAATATAGCTTTTCAAAAGTGTGTATGTTTGAAGTTTCACCAAACCAATATTAAAAGGTTTTTAATAGATTGTACTCATAATAAGAAAGTTTAATACCCAAAAAGTAACATGTTCAAAAACTTTATATTTTGTGATTGATATTAAACAATTAAAAAGTATATATGTGAGAATATGTTTAAGCTTTTCGATCAATCCCTTTTCACATATTTTCAATATTTTAAATTGTAGTTCAACTTAATGAGAAAGGGGAATTTTCATAAATATTTTATTCTAGGGAATAAATAATGAATTCATAAAATATTTATAATTTATGAAATATAATAATAATAATAATTTTTTATCTAAAAAATTGGGATGTGCTAAAATTATGAACCTAACTGGTTTCGGTGTTTTATTCAGATATTGTTTAAGAATTATTTTTTAAGTTCAAAAGGCGGTCAGCTGCTGGTTCCACTTTTGGTTTTGCCAGTTCTGCTTTGCAACAAGCCCTGGTAGAATCCATTACCACCCAATTCCAGATGCTATCTCAGTGTGCTGGGCTCCCTTTGTGGTCCTAGGTGGAACAGGCCATCACCACACCCCTTTTATTAGTACAATTCAATGTACACACATAAATGGTCTACAGCAACCAATTTTGAAATTTTGGCCATCACCAAATTAATAAATTTTTATGGCTTTAATGGGTCTAAATACCTAATTTTTAATCTTAAGATGCAACAAATTAGGTTACATCCTAAGTCTTCAAAAATGAGGTACAAAATTATGTCTATGGGTTCAAGGACAATGAATTTTTTTGATAACTATAAAGTTAGGTACATTGAACTCTTTTGTATTAGTCAGAGTTGATAAGGCATGTTAAGGGCCCATGTGCATGTTGACAATTTGTGAGTGTGAGAGAAAAGAGCAAATAGGACCAAGGGAATACTTGTTGCTCAAACCCATTGTCCTTACATTGGAAAGAAGTCATGAAGGTTAATTTTCCTTAGGAGTGCCAAATAGGGATGTCATACCTCCAAACTCCGAACATGAAGAACAAAATTGAGAGCAATTGCACATTCCCATTAAAAAAAAAAAAATTAGCACAAACCCCCCATTGGAATTTGTCCACCCCACTTTTGGCTTTCCCTTAATTTTCATTAAAAAAATGGGAAAGACACCTCTCAACTCCAAGTCATGGAGCACACCACTTCATTTGTATATGACCCTACACACATAGTACAATACCTTGGGTTTCTTCCAACTTGCAATTTGTATTGTTCAATGTTCCAATTTTTCCAAAATAAGTTCAAGCTAAAGTCAGAATAAATCATGCATATGTTAACAACATGTTGCACATTCTACAATAAGGGTGCTCTTGTATATAACAACCCATAATCTCCCCACCCCCATAATGGAACCTATGTATATCCCCTTTTTACACGGGCAAAACCAAATTTTTAAATTGAAGATTCAGGTGACTATAATGGCAGCTTTTGTTAGGTATTTGTTGTAGGACATTAGTTTTTTAATAGTTTGTTATTTATGGATGGAACCCAATTCAATGTGAATGGGGTTTTATAGTGGAAGTTACATACAGTAGCTTACCAAGACCACTTGTACTGGGCGTACATAAAGGGCCTTTCTTTCTGGGGCTACTTGGATAAAAATCTAATGTAGGGCTCCAAATGTCCTATTTCCAAAGCTCTCATGCACATAGTGACAATCTGTGTCTGGGACCTACTGGAACATGCTGATGGTTTCTGAGTGCAAAAGTAAGAGGTCCACTTAAGTTGCCACACTAGCTTAGATGGGCTCTTCATCCTTTTAGGGCTACTACTTTGAATTTGGAAGTAGTCCATTTATGGACAGTTGTTCATCCAAGTTTCACAACCATCCATCAAGGTTTGACCTCAGTGTACTACCTATTACCCACTCACCCACCCACCAACTAACCCACCTGCATGGTTTGGAGTAACCTCTGGTTGACCACCCTAATATGGCCAACACGTAGCATGTATAGCCTTGTTGAGAATTGAACCTCCTATATACCATTTCCAAAAATGGCCCATTAAAACACTTCTGTTGGAGTCTTTCATGTTGAGAAAGGCAGCCTGGGGAGAAGGAATCACAACTTCTACATCAAAAAATGGTTGTCCTATCTAATTCTTGGTTTTGGGAAGAAAAAAAATTTTAACCTCAAGTTTTAGTTTTGGTCAGTTCTTTAAATTTGGTCAGAAAATATTGAAAGTCAATTAAAAAAAAAACCTTTAGTGAGGTTCTAAGTAATTTTACCTACCTTACCCTAAGGTCAGTTTCATCATTAAATAATCCTCAAAATAGTGAAATGAAAATTTGTGAAAAATACAAAGTTGACATGTTGAAAATTATCATAATTATCATAGACTACATTCTGAATAATTTCACTACTCATATCACAAAATTATAGTAGATGATGGAAATATATATAATCTCAAAATTTACAAACGAATTCATTTTTCAAAAAAAAAAAATGTTTATTCGTTTTTTCAATGTGGAAATTGACCCTAGGCTACAGTATTCCAATTCCTAGTCCTCCTGTTTAGATATTTTAATTAGAAATAAACTACAAACCCTATTTTGGTTACCAAAAGGACTATGGTTCAGAAACTAAGTCTGGTTTCATTTACACTAGACAAAGGCCCATGATCTGAAACGGTGCGGTAGTATGTTGTATGGCCAATTGAAAGTGGCCATGTTGGTTGTCATGAAAAAGCATAACCAATAGGATGTTATACTCTTTGGTTCCAAGCATGGCTACAACAACAAGAATGTAGTAACAAGATGTTGCTTGGTTCTAAATTTAACAAGAGGTTGTGGTGTGGTCACCTAGGAATGAATGTTTCAAGAATGGGAGTTAGTAATGGGAGTTAGCTCCATCATATGATGATAGAAGTAACAACAACCAGACATATGATGGGGAAATATAACACTGAAATACATTAGTTATCAATAAATGAAAACAATACCTCCAAATGACAAACCCCAATGCTAGTCAATGTTATTGGTGATGATTTTCAAAATTGCAACAATGGAACTTTCCAAGGTGCACTCCCTAGCACCTTTTCATGACTCGGATAAGAGGGAGAAAGTTTTCTAAGTCACTAACAAGTTAGCAAGCCTTGTTTGCAAATCTTAGTGCCTATCAAATAAGTAACATCACAAATTAAAGAATGGCATTAAGTATAATTGGAGCCAAAATTAAGTTTGAACTCTCACAACCCAAATGCCTTGAAAGCAAAAACTATTCCTCCTTCAATTGTAATTTATAAATTTTATTGAGGAATACATTGAAAGGCATTTCTTAAAGCTACCAAAATGTCACAACCCTATGTTTGATTGTAACCAAATTGTAGCAAGGAAATAATTTTTCGATATTGAAAGTAAGCCAAAGCTTGATAATGGATCCAAGCAAGTGCAAGTTCTGTTCAACATGAGGGCCCAATTAGACAAAATGGAAATGTTTGAAAATCAAAGGGAAGCACTTTAGAAGTTCTCAAAATTAATTAATTTGAAGGTCAAATCTTATTGAATGATAGCAAAAACTTCAAAATCATTTATAATTCAATGTTTTTTAGGGAGATAGTTTTGACATGAAAAATATGATTTCAACACATACAAAGGATTTTTGTGAAAAACATTGCCTTAATTTACCAAATTTTGAAAAATAATAATTCTAAATTTCCACATTTCTACAACAATTTATAGCAGGTAGTGGCCAAAACAAAAAAGGATTCCTTTTTTTTTTTTACTTTCATATTTAGTTTATAACCAAATTTGGCTAAATCTTCATGCGGATGATTGCCAATTTGGCTACATCATAAAGTTGAAATAGAAAACCTTGATAATAATGTGTCATCACATTCCCAAACCAAGGTCATTGTTCAACCTTTAAAATAATTTGAAAATTCACAAAAAAAATGTGTCTTGCACACTAGTCAATTTGCAATTTAGAGGGCCAATTTGTTTCATTATGCCCTTTACATAGGCTATGGGAAATTGGTTTCTTGTGTTCCACTTGTGAGGGTTAATATATATGATTCTAAAAGCATTACACATTCTGTTTTTTTGGAAGAGGATTGTGAAAGTTTTGAAAGTTTTCCCATTAATGTAGTCCCCATGGGGACCTACACAATAGGTGTACTATAAAAGAATTGTGCTTTTTCTAACATGTAGGAAGTTTTGTAGTGATTTTTTTAGTATAAAGGTAGATGTAGGAGTAGTTAAAATAACTTGAGGATGGAACTATTAGTGTCATTTAGTCTATTGGGATTTTGAAAGGAATCATGGATCACCCCTAGAGGTGTCCCCTTAAAATCTAATTAGGAAAAGGATTAGATGACAAATCAAGGGAGAAATGGGGACATTTCAGCATTTTGGGAGGAATTGACATGTATGAGCGAAGAGGTCCAAAAGTACAATAACAGTAGTGTGAATCAATGACAAATAAAAATGTCCCGCATGAAGAAACTATTTTCCTATAGTAGAATTATTGTTTGTTATGCAATCTCATGCAATGATGTATTTTTGTTATATTGTTTCTTGTAATTGTGTTTATATATGTTTTTAGTAAATCTAGTTTTTTTTCATTTTCATTTAATGTGCAATACTTTGATATGTGTTAAATAGGTTTAGATATAAAAATTGTTTTAATCAAATTGTTAAAGACTTTCCATTATATTTCCATTTTTTTTTAATTTGGTAGTTATATTACAGTTGAAATTTTGTTTGTTTATTCAATTTTTTATCAAGCTTCTCACCTTACTAGTTTTAAACCACCATGACCCATAGTGGGTAGAAACACACTATGTCATGGACCAAAAGTGACATTTCATAATCGCTTTTGAGAGTTCATTTTTAAAAATTAAATAAACCAAATTATGGATTGGTTCAATGGTCAAAGTGGCTTAAATGATGTTAAAGTTAACATTTATTCCATACTTAAGTTCATACCACCATATCTGGTTGTATTTAATTTTAACAAATTGATTAACATTTGGTCTTGAAAAATCAATTTAAATAGATATTGGAAAAAGACTTTGGCAATTGGATATGCATGTGCATCCTATGGCAAAGTCCTTTTTGGTATTTGAGTTGATGTTTTTCAAAACCAATCTTTAATGAAGGTGTTAAAAAAAGGTTTCAACTATGGTGGTATGAACTCATTTATGTAATTGTAAAAACATAGATTATTATATTTATATTTATATTTCAAATATTAAAATGGATTTTGGCAAAATGATAAGTCCATATTAAAGTCCTCTAGGGTGGACCATTCATTATTTTCTTGCAATTTTATTTTCATTGTTGAAACACTTCATCTTGTTTTGTGATATTGAATAAGCATTTAAAATTTTATGCAATAGTGACGAGAAAATTAAAATTGTCACAGTCTTTTTTGTGTTATATAGTTTTCAAGTACCCAATGCTATGTGAATTCAAATAGCTTAAATTTGGTTTGGGCTAAAATTGCACTAAGCAATTTTGTGTAATTGAGGTGCCCATGAAGTGCATCATATTATCCTAATAATCATCTTAAGGCTCTTGCCCCTTGTTCCAATCATGGAAAGTTACAGAACACATCTCATGTTTTTAAATTTTCATTGGCATAAAATTGTAAATTATGATTGATACCACAAAGTGATAACTCATGGGTTTGTCAAAAAATCCCAATCTTGGAATTGGACACTTTGTTTCTTACAATTTTAAAATCTCCACATGTATGCCAAACCGTAACACCCATGAGAATGACATCCTAAGATCTGTCCCAATTTTAATCATGTCACATCATTTGATTATGCATAGTCAACAAGCATCCCTCCTCATCACATGATTAGGGCAGCTTCAAATTTTATCATATTGAACCCATTTGACCATAAATGAATAAAAATAATGAAAATCAAGTTTAAATAAATGAAAAAACTTGGAAATTCTTTCAAATATAGAATGACAAAAAATTTCAATTGAAGGGCATTGTGTCATATATTGACCTTGTTTGATTAATTACAAAATTACGTTAAAAACTCAAACAAGAATTTAATTGAAACATGTAAGGAAAACATATTTGGGCATTTCTAACAAACTCAAAATTGAAATCCAGGTGAAAGGAGAATTCTCATATACATAAACACTATGAAAAATCATGTCTATTGACACCACATTGCATTGGAATTAGAGCTCAAAAATAACTAATATACAACTACACTACAACTAAAGCATGAAAATACGTGTAATTAACAAATAAAATGTCACATTAGAAAATCAAGGATTTGTAATGTAATTGCAACTTAGTTGTAAATGGGGCATCTATATGTTGTAATATACACATCATACAAATAAACGTAATCAATCATGCTTGATTTTTTGACAAATTACACTTTGGTTATGTGTGTCAACTACATTACAATTAATGTAAATGCAACACCAAATCAACAACAACAATCATTAACTAGTGTACAATGTGAACACATATGATCATGCCATGTGTACACGTTTTCACCACCCATTAAATATGACACTTATAACTACTTGTCAACTTTGATTTCCATTGATACCATTAGTTGTGGGAGTATATTACCGTTATAAAAATATTATTTTTGCATTATTTTGTGACTTTTGTTCAACTATTAATAAATTAATACTTTAAAAAATCCATATTCGATCCTTGATATTTGATAATGATTTTTTTCCAATAACTTATTAATTAATATTTAATTTACTTAATTACTATGAAGTAATGAATTAAATTAAATAATTAATTGTTAATTTGAACTAATTAATCTAATTCAAATTTTTTTATAGTTAACTAAATCAAATAATTAGTTATTAATTCATAATTTTAAATAATTAATTATTTGATAACTGTCATTTGACAAATTTATTTTTTATTTTAAAATTTTAATAATGAATTATTTTTCAATAATTCATTCACTACTGATTATTAATTAATATGTAATTTATTTGATTATTATGAACTAATTACTTAAATTCAATAATTAACTATCAAATAACCTAAATAATTAATTTTGGAAATCCAAATGATTGATTATCTTTTTTATTTGAATTTAAATTATTACATATCTAATAATGTGAACCATACTAACATAACCGTGTGCAGTAATTTCAATTTTTAAGAGTTGCATCAAGGATATTCGAGTGTGGTAAGGTTATTAAGGGGTTTTAGCAACTTCATGTAAAAATAAGATATGATGAATGCGCATGGTTGCGTGGGGGGGTTGTTTTTTTTTTCGAAATATGATATTGATGAATAAGGTATTGGGTTAGTTCCTTTCTTCAACAAAAGCTGATAACCATAATTTTAAGACTCAGTTACATAATTAAGGGTGAGAGATCTTTAAAGGGTTGGAGGTGCAAGTAGACACCAAAATTCGTGGTGCTCAACAAAACATTAATCTTGTTTTAGTATTTAATGAATAGCAAGGATGTTGAGATTCATGAAGTAGTTGAAGAGGCATCAATGAAAGGTCCAATAGAAATAGAGCAATCTTCAAGCCCATGGTTAACATTAACATTTCGCCATGATGATATTAAATTAGTTTTCTAGAATAATCTTCAGGCATTAATGATGTGCTTGGAAATTTTCTATGATGTAATCCTAATACACCCTTACTCAATCTTCACTTCTATCAGGTCCCTAAATAGAATCAAAATCAAATTTAAATTTTAACATTTCCGCCTGAGTAGCCTCAAGTGAATTACAATTTAATAAACAACTTAGAGGGGATAAATCACAACTATAGGAAATCCAGAATGCGACGAATGGTGCAAGCTAGGTATTCGGCTCGATGCTCCATGGAAAAGGGGTTAATTGGGCCTCGTAGCCAACGATAATGGCCATCACCAAGAACCCAAGTTCGACAATGAAGACGAACATCGTCATTTTCATATTAACACTCTTCAAACCTTTGTGGCCCAGCTCCACGAATGGGAACAAATTTTCAACAGATCGCTAAAGCATGTGAATTAAAAAGTAATTGACAATCCCATGCTGAATGATCAGCTTGAGTGCGCACCACTTTTTCGAATGGTTCTTCATCATGCGATCGTTGGGAGACATTCCCATCAAACGATGTTTCTTCAAGCTCTTCCTCTTTTATGGGCGCAACTAAAGGATTCAAGGGCGTAACAACATCATCCACCATGGCGGAACCTCATGAAAACCCGGACATCCTAGTTTTAATGGATTCATCAAACCCTAATTTCAACGATGGATATAATAGTACATGGGGGTTCATGTGGTGGAAATTTTAATTTCAATTTACTATGTACTACATAGTTAATTAATACATGGTAAAGAATAACTAGGGGATATCAAAAGAGTAAATGGTACGCGAAAATGTTACTACTATCATTGAATTGATTTAGTCAAGTAGGAACTCAAGGATGTTTATTTATTACTACCGATAAATTATCCTAATAATTAGTTACTTGAAATAATTAGGATGAAAAAATAGGATGTGAAAATCAAATGGATGGAATGGATATGGATTGAGCTCAAGAAGCTCATCAAGATATCCAAGATAAGGAAAAGGATGAATCCTTCGATTCCATTGGCCATAAAGATTATCATCCTATTTGATTGGAGGATGAAACCCTTTTAGTGTTTCATTAGGCATAAAAATTTTCATCCTAAATTCCATTTGAAGGCAAATCATTCTCGATTATCATTGGTTCTTGAATGATGAGGAGGCCATGGATTGGAGGGAAAGATTTCCACAACTTCCATTGGACAAAGAGAACAAGCTCAAGGAGGGGTCCTAAAAAGCTTGGAGGAAAAGAGTTTTTGGGGGGTCTTCTTCTTGTGTTATTTTTCTTGGAAAAAAGAGGAGAAGGATGATGAGTCTTAATAGATGGTGGAAAGAAGGAAAGTGGGTTGGATGTTTGGGGTATTTCGAAAGAATAGAAGTGAATAGGATAGTGTTGGGAGCTTGAAATTTTAAAGGAATTTCACAAACCCTCTTAAGTTTGGTAGCACAACTTCTTACTAGTTTGGGTGTAGAGCCTAAAATTTGGTAGGTAGATGTGCCTTGTAGTTAGCTTTCTAATGAGCTAAGGCAAGATCAATTTAAACAACATATGCGATAGGAGTAATATTTTAAATGACTAGTGGTCTGCATCCAAGTTGAATTTTCTACCTTCGTAAAACCCTCTCAAGTTTAATAGCATAACTTCTTACTAGTTTGGGTGCAAAGCCTGCAATTTGGTAGGCAGATGTGCCTTGTAGTTAGCTTTCTTATGAACTAGGGCAAACTCAATTTAGACAACATATGCGATAAGAGTAATATTTTAAACGACTAGTAGATTGTAACCAAGTTGAGCTTGATGTTAAATCCTTAAAAGTTGGTTTGAATGGGTGACAATTTAACATAAATTTTTAAGATTTGGAATGTTCGAGCTTGGAAGATATATTTATCAATTTTAAATCGTAAATCATGCATAGGAAGTAAGCTATCTCGTTTCAACTACAAACGTAACTTAACATCTAGAAATACACTTGTATTTTTTTCTTTCACTGATAGCATATGTACGTTCAAGTATAATCATATCATAGAACTAGGAGTAGAGGGATAGAAAGTCGCCTCACAAATAACTAATTAATTATTTATTTGAATTAGATTGATTAATTCAAAAAAATAATTCAAATTAATATTTTGGATGATTAATTCACAATACAATTATCAAATAAATATTTATTAAATTGTACAATTTATAAAATTAAAAACAAACATGAAGAATGTAAGAGAAATGTTTTCAAATGCAACCCAATTTTCAATTAATGTGTAAGTAAATTATTTAACCCATATGTTTTGTCCATGAATTTCATCTCACAAATTAGATGAAGAAGGTTTCTTCTTTTGTGTTCACATTAAAATATATGTGTTAGTTTGGGATGAGTTCAAAAAAACTTAACCCTAACATAAATAAATAAATAAATAATTTACATGGCTACTCTTTAACTTACCTACCCTTTTGCCTTCCTACTTGTTTATCTAAGTAAGTAAGTATGTAATGTAAGTAGGTAGTTATGTAACTTAGGTATGTAGGTATGTTCTACCTACCTAATTTTACCTATGTACTTAGATTGGTATGTAGGACCTACCTACCTACTTACCTATGCCTATGTATTAACTTACTTAATTATTTAAATAAAGTTTTTTAAATCTAAAAATTCAATTAATATGCCATGTGGCAACTTTTGATTACACCACATGTCACAAATTAAGACCATATAAAATGAACATAGTGGAAATAAATATTTCAAAAAATAATAATTTTCATTCAAAAATCCCCATAGTGCCACATGTCAAATTTTGATGGATCAACAAAAAATATTGTCAACATGATGTTACCATTGTAGTTGTAAACTAGTTGCATTAGAATTACACAAGAGCTATTCCTACATAATCATAATTGAATTGCATGAATTGCACATGTATATAACTTCACATATGGTGGGTTGCATCTATTGTAATTCATGCAACTTGTCGGATAACTTTCATGCTCATAGAAATATGCTAAGTCACAATGAGTTACAAATGGTCATAACATTTCAAAAAACCAATTCAAGGCCAATTGTAAATCACCCCATTTTCTCATAATGAAAATTGACATGTATTAGCTAGGAATAGTTAAATATTGAACATGAAGTAGATTAGAAAAAATCTTACATTGCAACTAGATGTTGCATGCAATTGTCCAAAGTTGTTTTTGCAACTACATTTGAATTGTGAATGGTTTTTGGTCACCTGTACAACTATGTTATGATTGTGAATATTTTCATCCTTTCAAGTTCATGATTTTTATGATTAATGTCATACAAATATGAAAGCGTATATATTGTTAGCCATATTCATGACCATGGCATTATAATTATTATGACATTAACACCTTTATACACATCCATGGAGGGGTCATTATGTGTTAACTTTTCCAAATACATGCATCAAAACAAAATTGGGGGTTATTCTATTAGGGAAAGTTAAATTTTTTCACCCTAGTATTATTATTTAATTATTTAATATCCACATATTTAAAGCACCTTCAACTTAATTTAGGTTTTAGGTTTGCATTGAATTTTGGCATCCTATATTTGTTTGAATTTTTAGTTGAAAGTGTGAAGATTGATGGAATAAAATGATTGTGCATGAATAAAGAATCATCCTAAATGAAATGTTCTAATTTAGTTTTAAAAGTGTATATCAATAAACATTTCAATATTAAATCACACTCTACTATAATGAAATCATTTTTTGGATTATTATTTTTTTAAATGGCAGGTAGGTAGGTAAGTAGGTAGGTAGGTAGTAAATAGGTCTATGTAAGTTGAAGAAAGGCACTTAGGTACATAGGTGTTAGTTTAGCTTAATGTAGGTTACTTAACCTAACTTAACCTAACCAAACTTCATTGAACTACCTTAATATAGTTTACCTACCATAACCTTTTAAGCATGCACATAGGTTGTAATTGTAAAAAATTGAAACCCCAAATTTTCAAATTGATAATCCAAGGCTTAAATACTAGTGGACTACACCATCAAAAGTGTTCCAACTTTTGTCAAGTTTTTTATTTCACATGTTTATTTCACATCACTAAACAAAATGATTAAACCTAGGTGACACTTAATGATTAAAATTAGGCTAAACTTAATGGCTAAATCAAGTGGTTAAACCTAATGGGGTTTAATGGTTTAATCTTGTGACTTAATCTAATGGCTAAACATAATGGTTAAACTTTAATTAAATCTAATGGTTAAACATAGTGATTAAATCTAATTAATAAACCTAATGGCTAAACTTTGACTAAACCTTTAATGATTAAATCTAATGGTTAAACATATTGACTAAACTCAATGGTTAAACATTATGATTAAACTTAGTGGCTAAATCTAATGGTTAAACATAATGACTAAACTTAGAGGCTAAATCTAATGGTTAAACATAATGATTAAACCTAGTAGTTAAATCTAATGATTAAACATAATGACTAAACCTAGTGGTTAAATCTGATGGCTAAACATAATGACTAAACCTAGTGGTTAAATCTAATGATTAAACATAATGGCTAAACCTAAGCTATACCTAATGCCTATACTTATTGGTTAAACTTAAGCTAAACTTAGTGGCCAAATATAATAATTCAACTTAGGTTAAACTTAATGGCCAAATCTAGTGGCTAAACATAATGACTACATTTAATGTTTAAACATAGTGGTTAAATTTATAATAAACCTAACATTTGAAATTTGACTAAACTTTGTGTAAATTTAGTGGCTAAAAATAATGATTACACCTAGTGGTTAAACTTAAGTAGGTAAATGAATGGGTAGGTAGGTGGGTAGTATGTAAGTAGGTGGGTTACTAAATGAGTAGGTAGGTTAAATGAAATTTAAAAATATAGGTAGGTAGGTAGGTAGGTGAATAGTAGGTAGGTGGGTGGATAATATTTAGGTAAATAACTAACTAAGTGAATGAGTATGTATGACGTAGATACATAAGGGAACAAACCATGTTACATTTTATCAAAGAACATTGACCATTGGCCATTTTGATTAAGATGTATCTAATTGAATAAACCATTATGGTCAAATTGATCAATCAAAAATTACATGCATCACTCAAGCCCCTAACCTTTTGTCAAAATGTACATAATGACAAATGACAAATTAGTCAATTTAAACCTTTTAAAAAACCATGATTTGTAGTAGTGACATTTTAAATGATGAATACCATGTTTAACACCCATAAAATCATTACATACAATTAACATTTGGTTTGTATTCATGAGAAAAAATATACAAAAAGAAAATTGATGTTTTCAAATTCTAGGATTAAAACAAACAAGTTGTGCATTATAACCCAAATAAATGGAAAACCAAGTTATTACATGTGTGCAAACATGGTAAAATAAATAGGAAAAGTAGTTTGCCCAAAAAAATGTATCCTAGCATTCAACAATTCCTTGTTTTAACCAAGTAAGTACCGTTTCATTAATGTTACTTAAACCTTTGGTATAAATTACACCTTCTCCATCCTATTATTAATGTATATTAATTATACTTGAAATTTGAAAATAAACATAATCTTATTATAAAGCCAATTGAGTTATAGTTTCAACAACCAATATATAGGACCTTATATTTTTACTTCGGTAGTTTTATAATATAAAAAGGAGTCACCCCACCCCCCCTCCAAGTACACATCATGTTTGAGTAAGCTTAGGGCAAAGGTAATGCGCATTAACAAAATAAAATCTTGGTTTTAAAAAAGTTGGGCTTATTTATTTTTGGAAATTAAATATTTCTCAATAGAAAATATGAAAATTATAACAAATTACATGATAGTTTGAAACCATAAACATTAAATTTATAATATTTTAGGGAATTCAATCTTTGTATGAAATAAAGGGGTTTATTTGGGTATCCCATGAAATTAAATATATATATTTGAAAATATACTATTGAAATCAAAAAGATTTCAGGTATATTTTCCTAATCAATTTCAAACACCTATTTAAATTTATGTAAACTATAAAGTCTAATTTTTTAAATTAAGTGCACCCTACATTTTCTCCATTCTATTTTAAAGAAAAAAAGGAAGGGGCATCTATTAGTAAATAATATTTTGATAAAAATAAAGACTATAAAAGTTCATTTTATGAACATTGAAAATATTTATTAAAAATTATGTCATAAGAAAAAAACTTGAGCTTTTTATTAGATTAAAATTTCAAAAATTCACCTTGATCCCCATAAAAAAACATTTATGAAATTCTACATGATGAAAAAAAAAATTCTTTATTTAAACATGATTTTAAAGAATAATCGATTAATTTTTAGCCATAATTGAACTTTTAAAAATTATTTATGAATCTAAAAAAAATTAATTCATTGCATAGATCTTTGAAAGTTCTTTGAAAATGACATATATTCATTTACTTGATTTCAAACAAGATATGGAAACATTTAGTTCAAAATTTAATCTAATAAGAAAATTTGAAATGTATAAATGTTATGGGTTTGCAAATTCAATTTTAAAATTGAGATTCTTCATAGTGATTTCATAGCTTGTAACCCATTTATTATCCATGAAAACTTGAATTAAAAGAACCCAAATCATTATGAAAACATTATGCATTGTATTTACTTTATAGTAAATTGCATACCAAGTTTCAATACCTTTAGTGTAATAAAAATATGTACTAAATTAGTTTTAAACCAACTAGGTAAACTTATGTTAAAACTTATTTTCATGTTAGAAATTTGATAAAGTATTCCATTTAATATGCAAAATTTCAAAGTAATTGATACATTATAATGTGAAATCAAGTCAAAGTCAGCAAAATCTAATTAAAGTCACATTTTCATTTACTTGAAATCCATTTGGGATATCTACTTGCACTTTTAAAAATCTACTTGAATACATATTACAAACATAAGATGTAATATTATTATATTAAAGTCAAAAAAATCCTTGAATTGATCATTCAACTAAACAACATTTCAAACTTTTTTATGTTAAGACATATTTTATGACTATTTTCATTTTTGAAAACAAGGATCATAGATTGGCCTACTTTAACATGCTTACACTTAATTCAATTATTGTTTGGATGATTATGTAATTTGTAGTTGATTTCAAATCATTGAATGACCTAGATGAAATTTTTAAAAAACATTTGGATATTATGTAATCATATGTTAAGAACATTGTCATATAAGAATATTAAACAACTTTAACATTAATCTAATTTTTAAGTTTTAAACATAACTAACTAAATGTTGCATTGGTAATCGTTCCTATTAGAATGTTTATTTAGTGTGCCCAATGGTGGCATTATATAACTAGCTTGTAAACATTATCTGCAAATTCACTTGCAATAAGGCCCAATCAAGTAGTGTGGCTAGGTGCAGTCACACTAACACAAGCCATAGCAAATGTAACCAATGCTTAATTTTTCACGTTTAGATTTAATTTGGTGTTGAAAATATGTTTTTTAAAAAATATATTAAGGTTCATAATATATCATTTGAACATGTGAATTAATTTGAAAAATATCCGATGAATAATAAGCTTTCAAAAGCATTCATTAAATACTATAACATGTGGTTTTTAACACTAAAAGGACTTATAAATAAACTTCAAAACTTTTGAAAATTACATATATTTTGAAATCTTTTACATAAACCTTAACATAATAATATAAAGATAATTTTTTTTAAATTGAAGATTTTTTTAAAAATATTCTAAAAAATATTCCCCCAAAAGTAGGCGGGTGTGGTTCGTGTTATCTTGTTTGCACTCGGTTGTAATGAACAATGTGACCCACTAAAAAGCTTAGAACCTAACCTTGTATATTAGAATTTATTGGATCCCACCACCCCCCCCCCCCCCCCCCCCTCCCCA
>Ga0116227_10010307_pt1 | contig 16401 bp, 15 predicted proteins | sample S1TSphgellanicum_FD_89693 | JGI IMG/M metagenome (GOLD analysis project Ga0116227, IMG submission 89693) | Host-associated microbial communities from peat moss isolated from Minnesota, USA - S1T2_Fb - Sphagnum magellanicum MG | ecosystem: Host-associated > Plants > Peat moss > Unclassified...
CCGCGCGCCACTAGACAAAGCTTCACCGAACTGCCGGCCGAACGCTGCTCAGCAACCTTCAGCCCGGCAAGAAATGCGTCGAGTTCAGGCCCAGCGCCATGCGAGCGCGAGGCAACAACGGTTAGGCCTGCCGCAGGCGGCTGACGGACGGAAATCGCCTTGGCCTCTCCGCCAGCAAGGGCGAGCTTTGCAGTGCCCGGGCCGGCCGCGGTGTAGGTGTCACCGGTAACAGGCGAATGCACCAGCCCCAGGATCGGCACACCGTTGTCGATGAGTGCGATATTGACGGTGAATTCGCCATTCTTCTTGATGAATTCCTTCGTTCCGTCGAGCGGATCGACCAGCCAAAACTTGCCGCCCCGAATTTCCGGGCTGATGCCAGCCGCCGCCTCTTCTTCCGAGATGACCGGAATATCGGGCGTCAGAGCACGCAACGCCGGCAGAATGATAGCCTCCGCCGCCGTGTCGGCCGCAGTGACCGGACTGCCGTCCTCTTTCCACGTGGCCTCAGGGGCATCGTAGAAACGCATGGTCTCACGTCCCGCCTCTTCGATGACGGGACGCAACTTGGCCAGCAAGTCATTGAGCATCAAAACGCCCCTCCGGTCAGCATACCGCGGTCTTCCAGGACCTTGACGATATAATCGGCCGCCTCTTCAGCGGACAGCTTTGTGGTATCGACGCGGATATCCGGATTCTCGGGCGCTTCATAGGGCGAGTCGATGCCCGTAAAGTTCTTGATCTGCCCTTGACGAGCCTTCTTGTAGAGACCCTTCACATCACGGCTTTCGGCGACCGCCAGCGGCGTCTCGACATAGACCTCGAAGAACTCACCACCCTCAAGCAGGCCACGCACCATCTGCCGCTCTGCACGGAAGGGGGAGATAAAGGCCGTCAAGACGATTAGCCCGGCATCGACCATCAGTTTCGCAACTTCGCCGACGCGGCGGATATTCTCCACACGGTCTACATCGGTGAAGCCGAGATCGCGATTCAGGCCGTGACGAACATTATCGCCATCCAGCAGGTAGGTATGCCGGTTAATCGCGAACAGTTTTTTCTCGACCAAATTGGCGATCGTCGACTTGCCCGCGCCCGAAAGCCCCGTGAACCAGAGTACGCATGACTTTTGCGACTTCTGCGAAGCCCGGGCTTCTTTATGAACATCAACCGCCTGCCAGTGGATGTTCTGAGCGCGCCGCAGGGCGAAATGAATCAACCCAGCGCCGACCGTCTCATTGCTGAGCCGGTCGATCAGGATGAAGCCGCCTGTATCCTTGTTCTCCTCGTAAGGATCGAAGGCAATCGGCTGCTCCAGGCTGATATTGCAGACGCCGATCTCGTTGAGCTCCAGAGACTTCGCCGCCAGCTGCTCCAACGTGTTGACGTTCACCTTATGCTTGATAGTCGAGACGTTCGCCGTGACCGTACGCGCGCCGATCTTCAACAGATAGGGCCGCCCCGGCAGTAGGGCCGTTTCGTTCATCCAAACGATGGTGGTCTCGAACTGGTCCGACACTTCGGGGGGTGAGCCGGCCGCCGACAATATGTCACCACGGCTGACATCGATCTCATCGGCCAACGTGATCGTGACTGACTGGCCCGACGTCGCTTCTGGAATTTCGCCATCGAGGACGATGGAAGCAACCATCGACTCCTTGCCCGACGGCAAAGCTTTCAATCGGTCGCCGACTTTGACCGTTCCGGCGGTGATGACGCCGGAAAAGCCACGGAAGTCGAGATTCGGGCGGTTGACCCACTGGACCGGAAGACGGAACGGCGCGTCCGGATTTTCGGTCGCGATCGGTACGGTTTCCAGGTGCGGCATCAGCGGCAGCCCAGTGTACCAAGGCATGTTGGCACTGTTGTCGGTGATGTTATCGCCCTTGAAGGCGGACATCGGAATCGGTGTGATGTTCGTAAGCCCGATCTGCTTCGCGAACTCCATATATTCCGCAACGATGGCGTCGTATTTTTCCTGGCTGTAACCGACCAGGTCCATCTTATTGACGGCGAGCACGACTTGTTTGATGCCGATCAGCGAAACCAGATATGAGTGCCGGCGGCTCTGCACCAGAACGCCCTTGCGGGCGTCGATCAGAATGACCGCCAGATCGGCTGTTGAGGCGCCGGTGATCATGTTGCGCGTATACTGCTCGTGACCGGGCGTATCGGCGACGATGAACTTACGACGATCGGTCGAGAAGAAGCGATATGCGACATCGATGGTGATGCCCTGCTCGCGCTCCGCGGCCAAACCATCGACCAATAGGGCGAAATCGATCTGCTCGCCCTGGGTGCCCATCTTCTTGCTGTCGGCTTCCAGCGCTGCCAGCTGGTCCTCGAAGATCATCTTCGATTCGTAAAGGAGGCGGCCGATCAGGGTCGACTTACCGTCATCCACTGAACCGCAAGTGATGAAGCGCAACAGGCTCTTATATTGATGAGACTCGAGATATTTCTCGATATCGGCTTCGATGAGGTCAGATACGTGCGCCATTAGAAATACCCCTCGCGCTTCTTCTTTTCCATCGACGCGGCGCTGTCATGGTCGATCGCTCGGCCCTGGCGCTCTGATGTCGTCGTCAACAGCATTTCCTGGATGACGTCCTGCAAAGTCGCGGCGTCGCTTTCGACCGCGCCCGACAGCGGATAGCAGCCCAGCGTGCGGAAGCGGACATTCTTCACCTGTGGCACTTCGCCGGGATTGAGCCTCATCCTCTCGTCGTCGACCATGATCAGGTTCCCGTCGCGCTCAACCACCGGTCGTGGAGCCGCGAAGTACAGCGGTACGATGGGAATATTCTCTAGATAGATATACTGCCAGATATCCAGCTCGGTCCAATTGGAGATCGGGAAGACGCGGATCGATTCGCCCTTGTTTTTCCGCGCGTTATAAAGCCGCCACAGCTCCGGCCGCTGGCGCTTGGGATCCCATACGTGGTTGGCAGAGCGGAACGAGAAAATGCGCTCCTTCGCCCGGGACTTTTCCTCATCGCGACGGGCGCCGCCGAAGGCAGCATCGAAGCCGTATTTGTCCAGCGCCTGCTTCAGCGCTTGCGTCTTCATGATATCGGTATAGGCAGAGCCATGATCGAACGGATTGATCCCCTGCGCCTGGGCCTCCAGGTTCGTGTAGGAGATCAGGTTGAGCCCCAGCTCTTTCATCTGCTGATCACGGAACTCGATCATATTCCTGAACTTCCAACCCGTGTTGACGTGCAACATCGGGAACGGAGGCTTACCGGGCGCGAAGGCCTTCATCGCCAGCCGCGGCATCACCGAGCTGTCTTTGCCGATCGAATACATCATCACCGGGTTTTCGGCCTCGGCCGCTACCTCGCGCATGATGTGAATGCTTTCTGCCTCCAATCGCTGGAGGTGGGTAAGATCCGCCATTTTACCTTCCCTTTCGTCCCCGCCGACGCCATTGCGCCACCTGAGGAATCGACCGTGAATTTGACTATACTTTGTGTATAGACATCTGGTATAAGTGTGTCAACGCATGGTGTACGAGGCTTTTGTGCCGAGCGTCAATGGCTGCAGCGCCGCCGAATTTACGAGTTTTGTCACTATGGACCGCAAAACTGCTCAAAATACGCCCCGAAAAGAGCATCGGTGATGCGCAAAACGAAACAAGACGGCCCAACGCTGCAAGAGCGCCAAAAGCAGAAGAGCCGCGAAAGCATTCTTCAGGCGGCACGCGCCGTTCTGGCGGAAAAATCCTACGCTGCAATGGCGATCGAGGACGTGATCGCGCGCGCCAATGTCAGCCGAGCCACCTTCTACAAATATTTTGACAGCAAATTTGCCATCGGACGTGAACTGCATGGCGAGTTCGCCCCGCGCTTGTCCGCCGTCTATGACGTGCTGCTGTCCCATGACGATCCTACCGAGGATGAACTTGTTGATTGGATCAAACAGGTCGTCGATCTCTACCGGGAGGAGAAGGACCTGATCGTTACCTTCGCCCATATGCTGGCGACCGAACCCGCCTTTCATCCGATCATGATCGACATCATCCGCGAAACCGAGTTGCGCTGGGCCAGACGCATTCCGGCATTCCGCCTGCCCGCCTCCAGCGCGCCTGAGGCGATGAGAGCGCATATCGAATCACGGCTGCTGCTGCGGCAGCTGAACGACTTCTGCTACGAGGTCGCGATCTTCGACTGGCCGATCGACGTCACTGAAGGCTGCCGCATCATGGCCGGCTATTTCCGCTCCTTCTTCGACCGCTACAGGCTAAAAGGCGCCGCGCTGACCCGATTTAGCTGATCACCTTAATGTGCGCCGGCACGTTGTACTGATAACACTCCTGCTCGACGCGCCTTGAAATCCGCCAGCCTTTCGGGGTGCGGACATGCTCGTCCAGATACCACAGCCCCAGGAACATCATCTGGGTGCTGCCGTCCGGCATGGGGACGCCCATTGGATTAAAGCAGACAATCTTGCTGGTCGCCGTATCCCCGGTGACTTTGATCGAGACGTTGCCGATCATGTGACAGTAGTTTGAGAAGTTCTTGAGCGAATCTTTCAGCCACTGCCGAATCTCGGGATATTTCCCATCGACGCCGCCCATCGCGCGATAATCGATATACGCGTCCGGCGTGAACACATCGTCCATCTTGTCGATCTGCAGCGTGTCGAGTGCATCGGCGTAATCCACCATTAATTGTTGGATTTCGAGCTTGTCGGAAATTTCCTGAAGACTGAGCATGAATGATTTCCCCGGACGTCATGATTTGGTCGGCTGAGCCACTGAAGCTTCCGGAAACTAGAGGGAGCTCGATCGGGCGGTCAATGAAAGACTGAGTTTTTACGTTTGCGTAATTTCCGAAACCGATTTCCACGAACCTCCCTTGTTTTCGACCGGTCCACTGATAAAATCTGCAGTAACAAACGCGTACCCACTCACAAATTATGGACCGCACGGTCGAGGGAAGCAGGATGACGACATCATCGCTCGGTTACACGATCATCGAAGCCACCGATATCGCGGCATGGCGCAAATTCGGCGCCGACGTACTGGGATTGATGGCGACCGATGCCCCTGACGGTGGGCTGCGGCTGCGCATGGACGATCGCCCGTTCCGCATTGCAATTATTCCAGCGAAAGAGGACCGTTTCGTCGCTTCAGGCTGGGAGCTGCCGAATGCCGAAGCTTACGAAGCCTGCCTCAAATCGCTGACCGGCGCAGGCGTCTCAGTCGAGCGCGGCTCCAAGGAAGATGCCGCCGACCGCAAGGTGCGCGAGTTGGCGCGCTGCAAGGATCCATCAGGCAACAATCTCGAGATCTATCACGGCCGCGTCTACGACTACGCGCCATTCATTTCACCGGTCGGTGTCAGCGGGTTTCTCACCGGGAATATGGGCCTGGGGCACGTCGTCCTCCCTGCCCCAAAGGTCGAGGAAACGCGCAGCTTCTACAAAACCCATCTCGGCTTCGGCGATACCGACGAGATGCGAGTGCCGATCGGCGTTCCCGACCACCCGGGTCTGGCGCTTTATTTCATGCATTGCGACAATCCGCGCCATCATAGCCTGGCATTGTTCGAGGCCGAGATTCCGGGAGGGTTGGTCCATCTGATGCTGGAAGTGAACAAGTTCGATGATCTCGGTCGCTGCATCGACCGCTGCAAGAAGAACGGCACACCGATCTCAATCAATATGGGCCGTCATAGTAACGACCTGATGGTCTCGACTTATATCAAAAGCCCGTCGGGCTTCGACATCGAATATGGCTGGGACGCGTGGCAGGTCGATTGGAGCACTTACATCCCAACCAAGAGCGAAATCTTCAGCCTGTGGGGTCATCCCGAAATGTCGGGCGGCTGAGAACGAATAAACGTACGTGCTTGTGGGAAGGTCAGCGTCGATGATCAATCTTGAAGGAAAGACCGCCATTGTCACAGGCGGCGGCGCCGGCATGGGGCGGGCGATCGCCGAGGCATTCGGCGGCTATAGCGTCAAAGTTGCCATCGCCGAGATCAACCCCGAACGTGCAGCTGCCGCCAAAGCCGCGCTGGATGCGGCAAAGGTCGATAATCTGGTTGAGGTCGTCGATGTGCGCGACAAGGCACAGGTGGCCGCATTGGCGGCCAATATCGAGGCTCGTTACGGTGGCCTGGACATACTGGTCAACAATGTCGGCGACTTCTTGGGCGTTTCCGGCCCCTTCGCCAAGTCGACCGAAGAGCAATGGGATATGCTCTACCAGATCAATCTCAAGCAGATGTTCCTGGTCACCCGCACCATGCTGCCGCTGATGCGCAAGTCCGGCAATGGCGGCAGCATCATCAACGTATCGTCGATCGAAGGTTTCCGGGGGATTCCGAATAACGTTGTCTATGGCGCCTTCAAAGCCGGGATCAGCGGCTTCACGCAGAGCCTCGCGGTGGAGTTGGGACCGGAGGGTATCCGGGTCAATACGATCGCGCCGGAGACGACCGACACTGAACAAGTGCAGGTCACCAAATGGACCAATCCGAAATACATGGATCATACCGATCGCTGGATTCCGCTAGGCCGCTTCGGCGTGCCTAAGGATGCCGCCGGCTGCGCGGTATTCCTGGCCAGCGAATTGTCGGCCTGGGTGACCGGGACGACTATCCACATGGATGGCGGTGCGCTCGCGGCGGCAGGCTGGTACCGCACTCCCGCGGGGCAGTGGACGAACATGCCCGTTATCGCCGATAAAGGCCTCATCTTCTGACCAGCCGATGCGCCGCCGATTTAGGCTGGACGCATTCTCGGGGTAACGGTTTATGACTGTCCAGCCATCGGACGAAATCGGGGAACTGATGAATGCCGAACTCGGTGTTCTCATGGCGCGCGCCGCAGCGCTGCGCGATAGTTTCCACGGTCGCATTCAGAGCTATTCGCCCAAGGTTTTCATCCCGCTGACCCATCTATGCCGGGACGTCTGCCACTATTGCACGTTCGCCCGTCCGCCCAAGCGTGGCGAGACCGGCTATATGACACTGGAGGAGGTTCTGGAGGTTGCGCGCGCCGGCGCCGGCGCCGGCTGCACCGAGGCCCTGTTCACATTGGGCGACAAGCCCGAACTGCGCTACAGCACCGCCCGTGACGAGTTGACCCGACTGGGACACAAAACCACCCTTTCCTACCTCGCGGAAGCAGCCCAGCTGGTCCTGAAGGAAACCGGCCTGCTGCCCCACGTCAATGCGGGGGTCATGGGGGCGGAGGATATCGCTCTATTGCGCAAAGTGTCGGTAAGCCAGGGCCTGATGTTGGAATCGGCAGCCGACCGCCTGTCTCTGAAAGGCGGGCCGCATTACGGCTCACCCGACAAAGCGCCGTCGCGCCGCCTCGAAACCATCCGGCTGGCAGGCGAGCAGAGCGTACCCTTCACCTCCGGCATTCTGATTGGCATAGGCGAGACGCGTGAGGAGCGGGTCGAATCGATCCTGGCGCTGCGCGGTCTGCATCGGCAGTACGGCCATATTCAGGAAATCATCATTCAGAACTTCCGCGCCAAACCTGGCACGCGGATGGCCAATGCACCGGAGCCCGACCTCAACGAGCTTCTCTGGACGATCGCCGTCGCCCGCATCCTGTTCGGCGCGGAGATGAATATCCAGGCCCCGCCAAATCTGACACCGGGCGAATATGGCGTGCTAATCGAGGCCGGAATCAACGATTGGGGTGGTATATCTCCGGTCACTCTGGATCACGTGAACCCCGAAGCGCCCTGGCCGCATCTGGAGGCCCTGCGCCGTGAGACTGCGAGCGCCGGCAAGATACTGACAGCGCGGCTACCAATCTATCCGGCCTATTACAACGACAACGCCCGCTGGCAGGACACAAGCCTAGTGCCGCGTATCCTGCAATCGGCCGATTCGCACGGCTGGGGTCGGAACGACCCCTGGGCGCCGGGCATCAACATTACCCCGATCGCGCCTGCCAAGGCGGGACTGGGCGAACGGCCCGACCCGATCATCGTCGATCTGGTCGCCAAGGCGTCCGACGCGGGCGCGCTGGACGAGGGTGAGATCACCACATTGTTTGGTGCGCGCGGCGTCGATTTCGAACTGGTGACCGACGCGGCCAACAGGCTGCGCGCCAAGGTGAATGGCGATGTCGTGACCTATGCGGTCAACCGCAACATTAACTACACGAATATCTGTGGCTATAAATGCCGCTTTTGCGCCTTCTCCAAGGGCAAGACCCACGAGGCATTGCGCGGCACGCCCTATGATCTCGATCTGGTCGAGGTTGCCCGGCGCGCGGTCGAGGCGTGGGATCGTGGCGCCACCGAAGTCTGCATGCAGGGCGGCATTCACCCGGACTACACTGGCGAGACCTATCTGGAGTTGTGCCGCGCTGTGAAGCGAGCGATCCCGGATATGCATATCCACGCCTTCTCCTCGCTGGAAATTCAGCAAGGTGCCGCGACGCTGAATATGCCGGTGCCGGAATATCTCGCGCGCCTGAAAGAAGCCGGGCTGGGCACCCTGCCCGGCACTGCCGCCGAAATCCTCGATGACGAAATCCGCGATACGCTGTGCCATGACAAGCTGAACACACAGGAATGGCTCGACATCATGGAAGCCGCGCACGGCGTCGGCTTTCGAACCACGGCGACGATCATGTTCGGCCATATTGAGGGGCCGCAACATTGGGCGCGTCATCTACTACGCATACGCGCCTTACAGGAACGCACGGGCGGCTTCACGGAGTTCGTCCCTTTGCCCTTCGTCCATATGGAAGCGCCGATGTACCTCAAAGGTATGGCACGCAAAGGGCCGACCTTCCGTGAATCCGTGCTGATGCACGCCGTTGCGCGTCTGGCGCTGAACCCGGTGCTGACCAATATCCAGGTCTCGTGGGTCAAGCTTGGCCGTGAGGGTGTGCGGGCGTGCCTTGAGGCCGGCGCCAATGATATGGGTGGCACCCTGATGAACGAGAGCATCTCGCGCGCCGCCGGCACCGAGCATGGGCAGGAACTGCCACCGCTGGAAATGGAAGCGCTGATCCGTTCGTTGGGCCGCGTGCCCCGGCAGCGCAACACCACCTATGGACCTGTCTCGGCCGAACGCGAGGCAGCAGGCCGCGCGGCCGAACCGCTTGCCCCGATCATCCTGACCCCGCCCGTTCGCCGTAAAGCATCGGCGACCGCTTGATCCTTTTTCAAAAAACGAGAATGCAATGACCGATACATTACCGACCCTCGCGATTCTGGGCGGCACCGGGGCCGAGGGCAGCGGCCTGGGCTTTCGCTGGGCCCATGCCGGCTACCCGGTGATCCTTGGCAGCCGCTCCGCCGAAAGAGCGCAGGAAGGCGCGGCAGAGCTCAACAAGCTGCTCGGCCGTGATCTGGTGCGCGGAATGGATAATCTCAGCGCCGCGAAAGAGGCGCAGATCGTCATCGTCACCGTCCCCTACTCCGCGCAAAAGCCGACGATCAGCGATGTCGCTAGCGCGCTCGACGGCAAGATCCTGGTCGACGTCACCGTCCCGCTGGTTCCGCCGAAGGTGAACCGCGTGCAGCTCCCCGCCGAGGGTTCGGCTGTCGAGGCGATCCAGCACATGCTGGGTGCTGGGGTGAAGGTTGTATCGGCGTTCCAGAACGTTTCGGCCCATCACTTGAAAGACCTGTCGCATACTGTCGAGTGCGATGTGCTAGTTGCGGGCGACGACATTCCCTCCCGCGAAATCGTCATCGAACTCGCGAACGCTGTCGGCCTACGTGGCATCCATGCCGGCCCCCTCTGCAATTCGGTCGTCGCCGAGGCGCTGACCTCGGTGCTGATCTCGATCAACCAGCGCTACAAGATTCCCGGCGCCGGTATTCGCATCACCGGCCTGCCCGGGCAGGACTGATATGCCTGCCCCCGCGGAGCTGACACTTCGCGCGCTCGATGGCGTTCCGATGGTCAAAGCCGGCGATGATCTAGCCGGCATCGTCCTGACAGCTCTGAAAGCTGCCGGCCTGTCCCTGCGGGACGGCGATGTCGTCGTGTTGGCGCAGAAGATCGTGTCGAAAGCCGAAGGCCGCATGATCGAACTGGGTGGCATCGACCCTTCACCCAAGGCCATTGAGATCGCGGCGCAGTCCGACAAGGACCCGCGCGTCGTCGAATTGATCCTTGGTGAGTCCGATGAGGTTCTTCGAGTTAGGCCCGGCGCCATTATCGTTGCGCATCGGTTGGGCTTCGTTGCAGCCAATGCTGGGATCGACCAATCAAATATCGGCAATGGCGACGCGGACGACCGCGTCCTGCTGCTGCCGCTCGACCCGGACGGCACCTGCGCCCGGCTGCGCGGCGAACTCAAAAGCCGAACCGGAGCCGAGGTCGCCGTCGTTATCATAGACAGCATTGGGCGTGCATGGAGAAACGGCACGGTCGGCACGGCTATCGGTGTCAGCGGTATGGCCGGATTGCTGGATCTGCGGACGAAGCCGGACCTGTTCGGTCGCCCGCTCAAAACCAGCGAACTCGGCCTTGCCGACGAGCTGGCATCGGCCGCATCATTGATCATGGGGCAATCAAGCGAAGGCCGCCCGGTCGTGCTGGCGCGTGGCGTTCCCTATGCGCGCCGCGACGGCAATGCCCACGAGCTGATCCGCCCTAAGGAGATCGATCTATTTCGGTAGCGCACGACATATCGGCCCCAGCCAAGGTCGGTTTCGACGATCTCGATACTGTGATCGCCGGCCGCCGCACCGTCCGCCGTTTCCTGGCCGATCCGGTGCCGGACGCAATCGTCGCCGATATGATCCGCGCCGCCACCCGCGCGCCGTCGGCCCATAATCGGCAGCCCTGGCGTTTTCATGTCGTCAGCGACACCGAAGGTAAGGCGCGGCTGGCGAAAGCCATGGGCGACAAGTTGCGCGCCGACCGGACGAGAGACGGCGATGATGGCGAGGTGATACGCCAGGACGTCGAACGCTCCTCCGCTCGCATCAACGGCGCCCCCACCCTCATCGCAGTGTGCCTGACGCTCGACGATATGGACACATATCCCGACGAACGTCGTAACGATGCCGAACTGCTGATGGCCGTGCAGAGTACGGCGATGGCGGCACAGATATTGCTGCTGAAAGCGCAGGCCGAAGATCTGGGAGCTTGCTGGATGTGCGCCCCGCTATTCTGCGCCGAAACGGTGAAGGCCGCGTTGGACCTGCCAGTATCGTGGCGGCCGCAGGGGCTGATCCTGCTGGGTTGGCCAGATGAACCGGGGCGTGTGCGTGAGCGCAAACCCCTAGCCGACATCGTCACTGGGCTGAAACTGTCATGAGCGTACTAGCATTAGCCGGCGGCGTCGGCGGCGCGAAGCTTGCCGAAGGTCTGGCAGCGATCTTGCCGCCCGATGAACTGACGGTCGCGGTCAATGTGGGCGACGATTTCGAGCATCTAGGCCTCAAAATTTCGCCCGATATCGACACGGTGACCTACACGCTTGCCGGTCTCAGAAACAAGGAACAGGGCTGGGGCCTGGAAGGCGAAACCTGGAACTTCATCACCGCGCTGGAGCGGCTGGGCGGTGAAGGTTGGTTCCGCCTGGGCGATAAGGATATTGCGACTCACATCGAACGCACACGGCGGCTGAAGACCGACACACTGTCAGCCATCACCGCCGATTTCGCGGGCCGGCTCGGCATCAAGCAGAAGATCGTGCCGGTATCCGATGATCCCATACGCACAATGATCATGACCGACCGGGGCCTGTTGCCGTTCCAGGACTATTTCGTTCGGCTGCGCTGCGCCCCGCGAGTCGAAGGGCTTGAGTTCCCCGGCATCGAAAGCACGAAGCCGAGCCCCGGCTTCACGGCCGCCCTTGCTGCACCGGACCTGACAGCGGTCGTCATATGCCCGTCAAATCCATTCCTGAGCATCCTGCCGATCCTATCGATACCCGGCGTCCGTGATGCTATCGAAAGCCGGAACGTACCGCTGATTGCCGTTTCCCCCATCGTTGGTGGTGAGGCCGTGAAAGGGCCGGCAGCGAAGATCATGGACGAGCTGGGTATCGCCGTATCCTCGATAGGCGTGGCAGGTTTTTATGGTACGCTGCTCGACGGATTGATGATCGACAAAGTCGATGCCGACTTGGCATCGAAAATCGACGGTCCAGCCGTTCTTGTCGGGGATACGATGATGCGCAACAGCGAAGACCGCCGCCGTGTAGCCACCGACGTGCTCGCTTTCGCGGAGCGCCTGTCCCGCGCATGACCATCTGGGCAATCATCCCGGTCCGGCCGCTGGAGGAAGGCAAATCGCGCCTTGCCGAGACGCTGACACAGGCGGAACGCCTACGGCTGAATCAGCGCTTCTTCAGACAAACGCTGGATGTTATAGTGGCTGTCGTTGGCCGCGAACGCATACTGGTCGTCAGCCGTTCGGAGCCACTGCTGGCCATCGCGCGCTCGCTTTCCTTCGAGACTTTGCTTGAGGTTGAACCGAACGGACTGAACGCGGCGCTGACCCAGGCCGCCGCTTTCGTCCAACAGCGCGGCGCAACCGGTGTGCTTTCGGTCAGCTGCGATCTGCCGTTCCTGATTCCCGACGAACTCCGGGCGTTGCTCGAGGTTGCGCATCAAGGCGACGGCCTTGCGATTGCGAGCGATCGAGCCGGTACCGGCACCAACGCGCTTGTGATGTCGCCGGTCGGAGCGATCCCATATCTCTATGGAATCGGAAGTTTCGCCGCGCATCAAGCCGCTGCACGAGCCGCCGGTCTGACGCTGAATGTCGTACGACGCGCTGGCCTATCCTTCGACATCGACACGCAGGACGATTTCGAGCAGATGGAAGAAATCCGGCGGGAGACCAATCCGGTCAAAATGGCCGCATCCGTGGGTTGCGCTTTTCCTTGAATCTGAGACATTCAGGTCCTGAATAGAATGCGCATATTATATCACTTCTGGTTATCCCCCTTTGCGCGCGCGATCCGCGTGATCCTGGCGGAAAAAGCTCTCCCGTTCGATCTTGAGATCGAGAAGGTGTGGGAGCGGCGTGTCGAATTCCTGGCAATGAATCCGGCCTGCGAAGTGCCGGTTCTGGTCGAGCTGGATGGGTCTGTTTTCGCCGACAGCCACGTCATCTCCGAATATCTGGATGAGGCCTATCCTGACCGCTCGCTGATCGGCGGCGACTCGAACAGCCGGGCCGAGGCGCGGCGTCTGACGCATTGGTTCGACGTGAAGTTCAATGCCGAGGTCACCCAGAACCTGGTTGGCGAGAAGCTGATGAAGCGGCTGTCTGGGCAAGGCTATCCACAGGCCACCGCGATCCGGACCGGCTTGGCGGAAATACACAACCATTTGGCCTATATATCATTCCTCGCTGAACGCCGCCGCTGGCTGGCCGGCGACCATCTGTCGGCGGCGGACATCGTGGCGGCATCGCACCTGTCGGTGATTGACTATACCGGCGACGTGCCCTGGGAAGATCATCCGGGCGCCAAGGACTGGTACGCGCGGATCAAATCGCGACCGAGCTTCCGCCCGCTGCTGGCCGACCGCTTACCGGGCGTGCAGCCGCCGGCACATTATTCGGATTTGGACTTCTGATCCCTTACGTATAGTAGAGCGATGCCCCGTCTTTTCGTTTTCGGTCTTGGCTATTCGGCGTTGGCCCTCGCCAGACGCCTCCAAAAAGATGGCTGGACGGTCGCAGGCACCAGCAGGAGTGGGGCCGGCGCCGATATACTGAAGGCGCGGGGGATCGATCCCGTGCTGTTCGACAGCACCAAGCCAATCGATCCGGCCGCCTTTAGCGGGACCACCCACCTTCTGGCATCCATCCCGGCCGATGCGAACGATCCGGCATTGCGCCACCATGCCAAAGACATCGCGGCGATCGATGGGCTTGAGTGGATCGGGTACCTGTCCACAACATCGGTCTATGGCGTCACGGACGGGAGTACCGTCGACGAGGACACAGAGTGCGATCCATCCAGCGCCCGTGGGCAAAGGCGGCTGGCTGCGGAGCGGGCTTGGCAGGCCCTGCCCCTGCCCGGTCATGTCTTCCGATTGTCGGGCATCTATGGGCCGGGACGCAGCGTGTTCGACACGATAAGGGCGGGAAAGGCGCAGCGGATTGTTAAACCCGGCCAAGCCTTCAACCGCATCCACGTCGATGACATCGCCGGCATCGTGTGTGCTTCGATCGCCGCGCCATCGCCCGGCCGAATCTACAACGTTGCCGATAATCTGCCGGTGCCGTCGGCCGATCTGGTGACCTATGCCTGCCGGCTGATGGGCGTTGAGCCACCGCCTGAAATCCCGTTCGACCAAGCGGTGTTGTCGCCGATGGCGCGGGAGTTCTGGGCCGACAATAAGCGGATCGACAATGATCGAATCAAGACAGAGCTTGGCGTCCGTCTGACCTATCCGACTTACCGTGAGGGCTTGGACGCGATCTTCGCGGCCGAATAGGGCCTTACCACTTCCCTGTATTCGGCATTGACGCCCAAGGCTCCGCCGGGGCCAGGGCCGCGCCCGATTGCAGTAATTCGATCGAGATATTATCGGGCGACCTGACGAACGCCATGCGCCCGTCGCGCGGCGGACGATTGACCGTTACCCCACCATCCAGCAGACGCTGGCAAGCCGCGTAAATATCATCGACCTCGTAGGCCAGATGGCCGAAATTGCGCCCCTCGCCATAGGCCTCGGGATCCCAATTGAAGGTAAGCTCGACCTGCGCGTCCTCGCCCCCCGGCGCGGCCAGAAACACCAGCGTGTAGCGTCCCTGCGGCACCTCTTTACGCGAGAGTTCCTTTAGACCCAGTTTGTTGCAGTAGAAATCGAGCGAGGCGTCCAGGTCCGCGACCCGGACCATGGTGTGAAGATATTTCATGTGTCACCCGGTTTGAGAAATCGTCACGTTCGGTGGCGGAACATATTCATCGGATATAGCGCAGACGCGGTAGCGAACGAATACCCGTCCGAGCATTCTGCCCGCCGTCAAACATGTGAATGGAATGGCGAGCAGACAAGGCAGTATCGTCGGCGCGGCCCAGGGCAAAACGCCAGGCGCATAATTCAACAATATGCCGGCTACGCCCATACCGAACAGCAGCTGCGGCCATAGCCCGCGAAGGGCCTCACCGAACCGCACGATACGGCCGTCGCGATTCTGCGCCTCCCAGATCATCCGGCGCCCGAAGACCAATCCACCGACGAAGAGCGACTGCGCGATCATCATCACCGGGCCCAGGAACAACGAGAAGATCATATCGACCAAACCACCGGCCAGCAGGCGAAGGGGCCCACCATAAAGCCGCCTTTGATCGGCGCGCAGCAAAACATCCAGCATGCCGAGCAAGCGTGGCGCGAACCCCAGAATCAGCATCACGAAATAGAGCGCGAAGGCCAATGTCGCGGGCGCGGACGACCGGCTGCCGTCGCCGATCATCGCCAGCCCCGCCGCCAGCATCAGCAGCCCGGCCGGTGCGCCCGCATACATCATGATCGCGTTGACCAGCTGGAAGCGGCCCATGGGCTTTAGGCCCCGCATCCGCAGCAGCTTCAGATATTGCAGATTGCCCTGGCACCAGCGCAGATCGCGCTTGATGAAATCGGGCAAGTTCGGCGGGTTTTCCTCCCAGCTTTCGAATTCATCGGCAATGACCCGAACATCGTAACCGGCGCCACGCATCTGCGCCGCCTCAACCTGATCGTGGCTGAGGATTTGCCCGCCAAGCGGCCCGCGCCCCGGCAAGGTCGGCAATACGCAATGATCGACGAAAGGCTTCAGCCGGATGATTGCGTTGTGCCCCCAATAGGGGCCAGCTGGTCCTTGCCACCAGGCGCTGCCGACTGTCTGGGTCCGCATGGCATGGCGCATCCCGAATTGGAAGACACGCGTAAAGGCGCTGCCCGACGGTTGGCCGACAACCAATGTCTGCAGAATGCCGAGCCCAGGGTTGGCCTGCATCGCGCGGACCAACCGCAGCATCGACGCGGCGGACATGACGCTGTCGGCGTCGAGCACGATCATATGGTCGTAATCGTTCTGGGCGCTCTCAGCGAACTCGCGCAGATTGCCGGCCTTGAAACCGGCATTCACCGCCCGCCGCCGATAATGCAGGAACGCCGCCCGTGGATGACCGTCGATCAGCGCGGCGAACGCAGCATTCTCAGCCGCGACCACATCGGGCCGGGCACTGTCGCTGAGCACATGGAAGGTGAATGCATCCGCCCAAGGGCTCGCCGCGACATCGCGGACCATCGAATCGAGCCGGACGAAGACCTGGCCGACATCCTCGTGCCGGACCGCCAGACAGATCGCCGTTCGGGCCGTAACCGGACTATCCTTCGGCGTGATGCGCAACGCCGGATTGGTCAAGGCGACGGGATCCGACGATAGCCGCAGAATCATGAAGCCGACGGCGGAATTCCAGAAGCCGATCAGCGTCCATGGCAGGCCG
>Ga0116227_10010308_pt1 | contig 16400 bp, 10 predicted proteins | sample S1TSphgellanicum_FD_89693 | JGI IMG/M metagenome (GOLD analysis project Ga0116227, IMG submission 89693) | Host-associated microbial communities from peat moss isolated from Minnesota, USA - S1T2_Fb - Sphagnum magellanicum MG | ecosystem: Host-associated > Plants > Peat moss > Unclassified...
ACTAAAAGAGGGTCAAATGGAATAATAATACTCATATTATCCTTTTGTCTAAGTCTAGCCTATAGTTTTTTTCATCTTTTTAAATTTGGAGAGTAATGATGATGATTGATACTTTAATTCAAATTTGATTTATGGTTGTTAGAACAACAATGTTGCATGTTTATTGTGCAATTTATTTTCATAATGACATTATCACATAGTCAATTGTGTTTCCTAGCCTTTGATTCATGAATTGTTTATTTGTTGTAACTTGTTGATTGTCTTTAGGTTTTCATTAATATGCAATGGCATGGATAAAAATATATGTTTTTAGTTCATGAGACAAAAAAATTGATTTTTTAATGAAATTTTAATGTGCCATTTAAAGCCTAAGAATTACTTGGGTTAAGATCCTTGCACTAAAGGCTTATTTATGAAATTTAAATGGACTCACAACCATATTTCATGAGAATTAAAGCAACATACTAATGCTAGTGAAAAATCCAATATTTTATGCATGTTTGAAACATATAGGTTTATCCAATATTCATGATAACATCAAAATATTTTGACATGGTTTATATTCTTATATATTCATAATGAAATGATATTTTAACCATGTTTTTGAGAATACTTCTATTTGAGATGATGGAAGATGAATATTGACATGGTGAATCTATTGTCCATGATTTTTAGTCAAGATGTCCACTTATACTTTTGATAATCTCATAATTTGTTGTCCAAGTATTTTCATAATCCTTTCACAAGTTGATTTTTTTTCATTTTAGCTATAAAGTTGATAAATGAAATTATTCACATCCAAACTTCTCATCCTCATTGAGTGTGTATTAATGATTATTAAAATCAAATATGCACCTTCAATTCACAAAAGTCGATTTGCATCTCCTCTTCATGAACAGAGTTACATACCATAAAGTTTCCAATTTTAATGAATTGCACTATTTTTCATCCAAAGGAACTAATCACATGTTTTGTTACAAGTGGTAAAGAACTTTGTGATGACAAAATAAGTGAAGGAGACATTCTTATTGATTTCACAACACTAGTTGTACATACATTCAATGTTTTTGATAATATGCTTAATTATAAGACATAAAAAAACATTGAAGGCAAGATGTTCAAATTTCTCACACTATTTCATCATCAATAAAGAAGTAAAAACTTGGATATGGTGATTAAAAAAGTTAACAAATTACAGATTATCCTTCATGACCCCATGCGAGACATCACATTACTTTCTTCAAAGCGTTTCCTCTATACAAATCATCTTGCAATTTGTCCTTACAAATAGGCTTTTGATGCACATTACAACTTCAAAATTCTTAATATTTGATGACCATAAGGCCTTTCAAATACATGGCAAGTATGTCAAGAGCCTAATAAAAATTAAAATTGTTCACTATGTGAAACAATTATGGCATTCTACAAGTATTGGTGTACCACTTGCAATCAAATCATACACCAATAAAAAAGAGGTTGCATTTTATGTTATTATTAAAGAATAAGACTTTGAGAACACTGAGCTCAAGTATATTTGCTTCTTATCACTTATTTCAGTAGTTGTTGTAGTGCAATTTCATCACTAAACTTTTATTGATGTGTAGGTGGACATATAGCAGATATTGTCATGGACTTGTTTACAACCCCATTTACACCTTTTTTGAAATTTTCATGAGATCCATGTGTTGTGAAAACAATTTTTTGCACTGAATAATATTGAAAATGGTCACATGGCATGCAACCTATAGTGTATACTTTAGAGAAAGTTGGATGATTTTCAACTTTGTCTCAAGATGATATGCTTCTTACAAAACCTTAAGCCCCCAACAAAAAATATTGCTTCATGTTGAGCTTCAAAACAATGTAAGCATTTCTAGGTTGAAGGCACTCAAAAAAGATTTGACTAGAAACTAATCCATAGGTCTTTCAAAATAAACATGTTGCAAAACTATTGATTATATTTTTATTATCACCAAATAATATAAGTGCACTTATTCATCTTGGGAGAATCTTTTAACGGGTTAAATGATTTACCATTGACCTATTGGGTTGAAAATTGGGAACTCTTTGAAGGGTCTATTTGAGATAGCCTTTCATGTTGACATTAGAAATTTAGACTTATTTTCTCAGTAGTGTTTTAGAGAGAAGTTTAATCAATGTAAAGAATTGAATAAGGACATAAAGTGGTTGTTTTAGTGCAATGCATATAAGAGCAAAGGAATGGAGATATTACATCATCCCCATGTATTGCAAGAGTAATTATATCCCCTCTAAATATATATGCACCAAATGTACACATTGTTTCTCCCACTCGTTTAGAAGGAAACATGATTGTCCATACATTTTAGGGGACTTTTAAACGTATGTATATAGTTACCAAATTGGATTCCAATCAAATCCATAATTATTTATATTGCAACAAATCATTTGGGGTGCTTTGAACGTACATTTATCTTTCATAGTTTGTTGCAAAGAGGCAATTACAAGATCTCAAATGAAACTTGTTACCAACAAAAAATTTTAAACAACTTCATCAATGCCACAAAAAGTCATTAACTTTTTTTTCCCCCAAAACTCAAGTGGTGTTTTGTGCATGCTCATTTTACACAATTTAATGTCATCTTTTGATGAATTTGCATGTTTATGAATGATGCGACGTGTAATTTGCACATGTTTGTAAGTAAATATGTTGCACATGAATAACAATGATTGGAAGGAGAAGGTCATGTTGTGTATCTTGCAAGTTGCCATTGGAATTAGCTTCAAACAAAGGGTTTTCCAAAAACACATGGACAAATACCATTTATTTAATGGAGGTTAGGGTATTTTCAAAAACCCACTATGCGTTAAATTTTTTAGTAGCACCATAAACCATAAGCTCCCAATAGTATTTGTTGAATTTTTTTGATAGATATGTAGAGATCAAGGAAATATGAAAGAAAAAATATTTTATTGAATGTTATAGCAAAAGTTGTTTCATGGCATCAAAGCTACAAAATATGATGGAAGAATTCAAGAGAATGAAAACCAATAGAATTAATTTATATTAGGCTTTGTACCAATTTTATTTTCATTATAATAAAGTTGCTACATGTGCTTGAGTTTTTCTCAAGTTCGATTTGCTTTTGAAGTGCAACTTTGATGTTTTTCGAATTAATAATTTGCATGTGCATGCTCTAATACTTGACAAGTTGTCCAAGTCTTGGATACATCAATTTGACTATACTAATAATTTATTATTAAGTTCAACATTCCCACTCGTGAAATGGGTCAAATGACTTTACATGTAACTATTGGTATACATTAACATTTGATGCTATTGAATTGAAGTGATGGATTCAATTCCAGGAAGATTGACAATTTTGAAAAGCTTGTGTAACTTTGCAAAATAATCTCCAAGGAGTGCTTTGGTTAACACATTTGCAATCTGATTAGTAGTGTTAACATAAAACACATTGATAGTACCTGAGGTTTGATGCTCTCTTATTAAATGGTATTAAACATCACTATGTTTTGTTCTTTGGTGGAACTTTAGATTATGAAGATCAATTAGATGTTACTTTGATTATCATTGAAAAGTGGTGTAAGGATTGGCTGAACATACCTTAATTCATTCAAGAATTGCCTTACCCAAATTTTTTATTTAATGGTCACATTTGATGTGAATACTTTGCTTTAGTGGTTGAAGATGTAATTTCATTTTTCTTTTAACCTTTGCATTAAAGTGGTCCTCCATTCACGTGGATTACAAATCATGTTCATGATTTTTTGTCTGTAACATCGCCAACAAAATCTACATTTAAATATGCTTCAAGCATGTTAATAGCGGCACTAGCTTGATAACATAGACCCCACTAAATTGTCCCTCATAGAAATTTGTAAATCCATTTTACAATAGTGAAATGAATACTACTAGGGTTGGATGTAAATTTTGCCACAATATGCATGACATAAGAAATGTCAAGTCGGGTTGCAAGTTGGGCAAACATGAGGCACCCCAATGCTTCAAGATAAGAGAAAGGTTCATTTTCTATTGTGGTAATTAAAAAAAATTCCAAATGTGAATTGAGTTTAGCAAGAGTGTTTATTGGGGTGGCATTCTAAAAACCAAAACATTTGGAAATCTTGCTAATATACAAAGCATGCCCGATCCACAATTTATGTTATTCTCAAGTTCTAAAGATGTGGAATCCCACATACACATATGCATTGTTTGTGGTCACCTCAAATTCTTCCTTCATCTTATTGATCATGTGATCTTTATGTGTGGTGCCTTTCTCATTACATATCAACCCATCATCAACAAAGATGGCAGTAATTAATTTCAGATGTCCCTTGTTGACATAAACACAATATTTGCAAGGCTTGGTTGTAAATCATATGAAATCAAAAAGTTGTTGAAGTTTATTGTTCCACTTTCTCCCTACTTGTTTTAAGTTGTATAAGCTCTTTAGTAGCAAACAAACCTTATTTTCCTAACCTTTGGACATAAATCCCTCTAGTTGGCACATGTAGATCTCTTTATTCAAGTTTGCATATAAATAGGTAGTCTTGATGTCAAATTGGGTTATGTCAAGATCTTTAACTATAGCAAATTGCCAAGATTGTTCTAATGGAATCAAATTTCACAATAGCTAAAAATATCTCATTGTAATCTATGCCATGTTGTTGAGAATATCCTTTTGCCACTAATTTTGCTTTGAATATGCAATTTCACCATTTGCATTGGTTTTCAAACGAAGAACCCATTTGCATAATATGGCTTTTCTGCCAATTGAAAGATCATTTAAGATTCAAGTACAATTTTGGAGCAAAGATTTGTATTCATCTTCCATGGCAAGCTCCCATTCTTTTTGTTATGGGCCAAATATTGCCTCCAAATAAATCTTGGGTTCTTGAAACAAATATGTTGTTTCAATTAGTCTAGCAAAAGAGGATGCACCTATAATATAATAATCAACAAGTTGCCTTGGGGTTCCTTTAATGTGATTAGAATGAATTGCTTGAGATTGTAACTCCTCTACATTTGGAGCCAATATTTCTCCACCTTCTTGAATTTCTCCTCCTACATTATATTGGGCTACTCCTATTACATCTTGTTGGATTGTTCTTCCTCCATCATCTTGGGCCACTCATGTTGCATCTTGTTGGATTGCTCCTCCTGCATCATCTTGGGTTGCATCATCTTCTAGAATTGTTCCTACACCCCCATCTTGTGGAATAGTTTCTACATACATTTGGTTGAAATGTTTACGTTAACTGTCATATGGTTGGAACAACACTTGTTTATCCTAGTTGACTTGTGTCCCTAAATTGTATGTGGAATATTCACCAGGGTCTTCATGTGAATTGTGATGATAGGCGCCTTTTTTTCATGAAAAAATACATTTTTATAGATGATTATTTGTTTCTTGATTGGATTCCACAATTGATATGTTTTTAAAATTGCACTATACCCAACAAAAATGGCCTTCACAAATCTTGGGTCAAGTTATTTCTTAGTTCCTTTGGCACAAAAACATATGTTGTGCATTCAAACACCTTGAAATGTCCAACTGAAGGTTTATGGCATATCCATAATTCATATGCCATTTTCTCCTCATGAACCCCAAACCTAGCTTAGTTGAAAAGATACACAGATGTTTGCATTGCCTTTGCCCAAAGATTAAAGTGAAGACTTCAAGAATGTAACATATGAAAGCTACTTGACACATGTACCCTATGTGTCAAGTATCATTAGTTGTTTTATTAAATTTATAAAAATCTAATTCTAAAATAATTAAGAGCAAATTAATTTTAAAAGTAAATAAAAAGTACATTTAAAATTTACTAAAAAAAAAGTGTTCAAACCTACTTTTTGGTTAGAAAATTTAATGAAATTGATATGTAATAAGTTAGGAAATGAAGATCAACGTATGTTTTAGCAAGTCATCAAAAAAAAATCTATTTCCTTTTTGTAAGAACCTGGTTGACACCTACTTGAAACCAAAAGTTCGTAGTGAAAAGTAGACATCAAAAGCTATTTGTATTTTGAAAATCCTACTTATATAGTTTGAAATATGAAAATCAATGCACATTAGGGTAAACATACATCATATTTAGTCATTGAAATGAAAACATTCAATGTTCCACGATTCTATAATGGGTTCTGTTGCCATCTTAAATCTATTTCTTCTAGTTTTGACAAGGTAATCGAGTTGTCCACTTTATCTTGCTTACACCCTGACATTTTCTATGATTGTTTCATTGTCTCGTTTTGCTTTACCATTTTGTTGAGGACAGTATGGAGTATTTGTCTCAAGTTTGATCTTAGCTTCAGTTAAATGTTCTTTGAATGCACAACTTACATATTCACCGCCATTGTCACTCTTGAACTTCACCATAACATTTCTTGTTGTTCATAGGCTTTTTGCTTCCACCTTCTTAAAGCTTGCATTCAAATTTTTTTCCTTAGATTTGATGTAGAAAACAAGTCCGAATCCACTATAATCATCAATAAAAAAACACGAAGTATCTTGCACCTCCTAATGATGGGATGCTCATGGAGCCACACACATCAAAATTTGAAAAAACTCCCATGGTTTTTTCACTCTAGTCATGATTTTGTCATTGATTAGAAAAGGAAGTTGATGAATCTCCTTCTACATTGGATTTATTAAAATTTCTTCTCGATGAGTACAAAGCCTTATCACTAATATCTTGTTCTAAAAAATTCTTCATGAATGTTTCCTCCTTTAACAATCTCACGGTTAGATTTTCAAAAGTCTTCATGGCATTTGGGACATTATCCCATGTAGATATCACATGTCGTTAATCAATTGGCAAATTGTAAAGAATCTTGGTGATCACAACATTCTTCGTGGTGGGTTCACCCATATCGTTGAGTTGAGTTGCCATTGCTTCCATTGCAGCCATTAACTAAGGACATGTTTTGACTAGGCTAAATCTGGAGTTCAAAGAATCATTGTTGCATGATGTGTTTGTTCTCCATGGCATTTTGTTCATGGACTATAATCAAATGATGCCACATTGCTGCTATAGTTTTACAATTAATTAAAGCACTCATGTGTTTTCATAAATTGTTGAACATATTAACATCATGGTTGTGTTATCATATATCCTCCATTTTCTCACATCAATTGCTTCTTCAAGAGTCTAAGTTCCTTCCACTATCTCCATCAATGTTTTTGCACGAAAAAATATTATTGTTTGAAATTTCCAAATCTAAAAATTCATTCGATTAAATTTCTTGATGCTTCATGTATTATTATCACCTTCTATTTGCATACTTCATCATTCCTCTTTGCCATTTTGAACAACCAAATAATTTATGTCTCTCAATATTGATTCAACAAAGAAGCTCTCTCAATTAAGCTCCTTCATACTAAGTAATTTGAAATCTATTCTCTAATCTAAAATTTCAAAAACATTATGCATGTGCCCATAACCTATTGAAAAAATCTGATAGATATGTAAAGATCAAGGAAATATGAAAGGAAAAATATTTTATTGAGTGCTATAGTATAAGTTGTTACATGCAGGCATCAAAGCTACAAAATATGATGGCAGAATACAAAAAAATGAAAAAAATATCCAACTATCTTCTACTAGGTTCTGTACCAAGTCTATCTTCATTATAATAGAGTTGTAGATGAATTTTTTTTTCAAGTTTGATTTTCTTTTGAATTGTAGTTATAATCCACAAGATGTTTTTTGGATTAACAATGTGCATGTACATGCTATGATACTTGACAAGTTGTCCAGGTCTTGGATACATTGACTTGACATACTAGTAATACACTATTAGGTTCAAGGGTATGAATGAATGAATTTGCATGTTTCTTGCATTGAAATGAACACTAAGACAAAAGAAAAAGGTAAAAAAAAAACAACAAGATGTAGGCAATTTTCCACATAAAATCAAATAATCATATCACAAAGTTAGTAGGTTTGGGTGATCCCAATTCTTAGCAAGCATGTGTTTGAGCCCAACCAAATCATGCCAATTCCTTGGCATCAATTACTATTACAAGATCATGATGGCCTACTAATTAAGTCCACAAGATTGGCACTCTCATTGTACCGATCAACCAAATTAGCATGAAAATTAATTGTTTAAAAGGAGAATTAGGCCTAATAGCGTTTGCTAACGAATAATTGAAATTCTAAATCTAGCAAACAATATTCCTAACCATTCAACCCCTCCTAAAACAACTTGAACTAATTAATAGAAGACAATTCATGGCATACAACCACAAACTTGCCGTGGCATAATAATGATTGATTTTTGTCAACTTTAGGGTCTTTTTATGTACACTTTAAAACAAGAAACTTATCTTTTGAGTGAATTGTGTGTAGGAAAATTCATTTAAAGACTCCATGTAGTTGCGCAAATAATGCATTCAAGGGTTTTCAATAGGTATATGCACAAATGTTTTCCTTTTTAGATGTTTGATACAAACTATAATAAAACATTTTAAATTAATTTATAAATAATTCACATAAAACAAAATGATATATTTTGATCATATTGTAATTGTCCAAATGGATGTTTGAAACGTACATACTAACTAAAAATTACCAATGCCCATGGCTAAAAAAAGGCCTAAATAATAGGGTCACAATATGTAGTTGCAATTGGAACACCCGAATTGTTGATTGTAAGCACACAACAACAATAAACAAGACATTGGTGTTAAGAGAAATGTGGCCTATTATTGTGAGAAAACTTTCTTGGAGTCAAACAAATGAAACAAATAATCTATCATTTGTTATGGGACATTACCAAAACAAGTACAAGTGTCTCATGTTAAAGTAAAAAGTTTAGTAACAACTTGGAGTCAAAGAATGTGACTTAATTTGAGAAAATGTTGTGCAAGAAGAAAGACAAACATTATCAACAAAACATTAAAACTATTGGAATGTCATTTATCTATGCAAGAAGGTAGTTTGTTGTTTTGTTTATCAAGTAGAAATCTCCCAAACCATGGCAACCTCTATTGTGTGCAATCGAGAACCCTTTGATAAGCAAGGGTGCACTAGCGTGGTTTGGTAAGGTTTTGACTTACAAGGTGCAAGAGTTATTGAATATTGAACAATTTCATCAAAAATAAATCAACAAAATCAAATTAAATCCGACAAAAATTTGGTGTATTCTTGATATTATTGGAAAACGCTCATTAAGTAGGATTTTATGGGGGCAATTTCATAATTTCTTAGACATAAGCTATGTGAGATATTTGATTTTGAGTAATTATTGTCATTAAAAATTCAACTATTTTACCAAAACCGATTTTGGAAAAATAAATTTGTTGGGTGATGGGTTCACACTTAGGCCAATAGCACATGCCTTCATCCAAGTTGTTTCATTTGTTGTGCCCCAATTCTTTTCTCTTTTAAATTAATTTGGGTTTAATTTTTCCAACATGACAACCCAAACAAAAGGGCATGTGAATCCAGCAGAAAGTTTTTTGGGAAAAATAAAATAAAATAACCATATCTTGGAAAAAATAAAGAAAAAGTCACCATAACTAGGCAAGATTCCAAAAACAAATCTACTTGTCCACCAAGACAGTCGCCATTTACGATTAATTAATGTCAAGGATCCTAGCTAATGCACTTACTCGAGGAATTTGAAAAAACAAACCCTTGTCATCTTCATCACCTTAGAATCCTTTGAGAAATTCAACTCAATTCTTTTTTCCTTTTTTGCCAATGTTCCCTATTGGTTGGTCTTGATAGCTTTGATGAAAGTTGCAAATATGTATTGTTTTCTTGCAAAATCTTAAGATTTTAGGGACATCCCCTTCTTTTTAATTTAGACAAAACATAACAAATTATACTATTTTTTTCCCTTTGATGCTCAAATTTGGTGGTTTCTACTAGTGATTGTGTTTTGTGTCCTCTTTTCTTCAATTAATGTTATCTTGGAATGCTAAAATTTGGATCAAAGGCTTAGACATCTTTTGTAGCAACCCACCTATGTATTTCTTCATGTTGAATCATGTATTCTTCATATACAACTATGTAATAGACCACAAGACTATTGGATATAATATGGTCAAATGAATCAACATTCTGATAGGAACAATTATGGGTTATTTTATCCCTTTTTTTTCGTCTAATCACATTCGCCCTATTTGTTATTTGTTATTTTATTGTGGAATTTTATTCAACACCTCTACATTTCCTTTCAATATTGGCTCAAATTAATTTCATGTATTTCTTAATCAATTGAATTCCATTTAATTCTCCATTCAAAAACATATCTTATAGTATTTATGACTGAATGGTGCCATTATTTCTTCACCATGTTTTAAGGCAAATTTTAAATCCTTTTTTTGGTCATTTTCCTATAGTTCATGTTTTTGGTTAAGTCCAAGGAATTCCATTCATCAATGCCTATTACAACCATCTCTTTGGGCAAATTGCAACCTTTAGTCCTTTCCAAGAATATTTTTCATCATTGCTTGCTCTGCAAATCAAATATTATCATTAGAATATTCGGATGACATGTGATTTTTTTGCAACTATATGTGTCCTTATGAACCCCTATTGCCACAATAGGTGCATGAGTCCATCAAATTTTTCTTACACATTTTGATACACCCGATTTTGTAAATAGTTTATTTTCAATTATATGGCAATTCCCTATTAAGGACTTTTCATTTTGTTTCATATTTACTTTTTTTTGGGTTATTTTGTAGGTCCTTATTTTCTATTTCACTTGTTAGTTTTATTTTTATTCATTGGCTTTTTATATCTAGATGTTATAAATATGGTCTCAAAATTATTTTCCTCCATCAATACTCATAACACTTTGGATGAATTTTCTAGTTTTTTGTGCTGAACCTTGTATTTTTCATTTACAACTATGTATTAAACCACGATACTATTGGATATAATGGTAAAATGTATTAACACTTTAATTTGAAAATTTGTGGGTTGTGAAGAATAGTCTATCCAATTGATGGCTAACAATTTATTGTCTACCTATCCTACCATTGTGAGTTATTTTTCATGCTTTTCAAAACTACTTTTTCATTCCCCTTTGCATACTTTTTCATCCCCTGTTCTTTTTGTTTACATTTGAATGTTCTCACTTCTCATTTCTAACATGGTCATTTCAATAAATAATTTTCTTGCCTCCCATATTTTCTTTCTTTTGTGTCTTCTATAAACTATCTTTTGTTGTTCATTCTTGCATTGGTTGCACCCCAATTAGAAATAGATTCTCTCTATGTTTTGTTTCGCTCTCTTGTTGGAGGATCAATTTTGTGTTTGCATTGTAAAATGGCAACCTTTCATGCCAAGAGTAAACCTAAACTTACAATACTTAGCGATGATTATGGGATTACCCATGTCATTGAAAAATGCTTATGTGCAATGTTTGGTTTCCGACTTGAAACTATGCATATTTCCAAAGATGATATGTATGATGACAACAATAATGTTATAAGATTTGTTTATCAAGCTCTGCTTTTGAGTGCCCAAGGATTGGAATGGAGTTTTCAGTTTAGGAAATTTGAAATTGTTGGCAAAAACTTCCCCAAAAGCTCCTAGAACATTGTGTTGATGCTAGGCACTACTACCGTTGTTACCAATGTCATCATCCAAGGTGTTCAAGTGAAAGACAAACCATGTGGTTTCTCTCTAGATCATGACATCGTAGTCATAGACTTGTGTGACTTTTTTGATGAGGATGTATCATCGCTTCTCTTTGTATTTCCTTCTAATTTTTCAATTTTTAATTCAATTTCTTTTGGTGCTACATTCCAATTGAACCAAAAAGTTGTGTATGTGTTTGCTTCTTCTTTTCTTAGTGGGCAAGGACAATTACACTAAGAAATGAAGAGGTAGTTTTCTTAGTGTAGTTGTCATGGGCCAATGTCAATTGCCCCTCGTGCCACCTTTGAGTTGAAAGAGCTCAATAATGATACACTTCGCATTGAAAATGTTCCTTGCATCCCATCCACATTTAATGGGGATGTTGTTTTTGAACTCCAATTAGTTAATAATATCAATGGCCATTCTAACCAAATGTAAAACATGGTTAGGAAATATGATGGTCATTCTTGGTGCAAGCTCAAGATGATCGATAATAATGACTTCAGTCTTACTTTTTAAAGGATGAGGTGTTTGGGTCATCATGAATGTTGAAATGACCTCTACAATTATCTCATTTTGAATGGAAGCCCTAATGAAACTACTTGGGTTGGCGACATTGTTCATAGTTTTGTGTAAGGATCATTTGCAATTAATCCACCTTTTGCAAAATCTACAATGTCATTTTTTTCTATGTCAATACATGTGCAATTCACATGTATTATGTGGTGCATAAGCATGTTAATTTGACTTGAGCAACAATTCACCTAGGTACACGTGAACATCATGTTGTTAAGGGGAGGTGCAGAGATGTTGAACAAGTGAAAGCTTTAGTCTATGACAAAATATCTCATTCCCTATCAACTACCCCATATGCAACTACGTTGGTTGCAAGTAAAATGTTTCTCTCCAAACATTTGTTCAATGAGGATGTTGAGGGCTTAGTGAAACTTCTTTAAGGAAAAAAACAATGTCAAATGATGGACAAGTTCACAAGCTTGTGTTTTCCCAATATTCAGCACTTGGTTGTGTCCTACAAACTTCATTTGGGTAATAGAGGGGTGAAAATCCTTTAAGGTGTACCACACATGATGAAAAGGGCCTAGTCCTTCTTGTAGTCCTCTTTTACCTTATATTTTAATCCCCATAAAAATAATGAATCAAAAGTTGTCAAGATTTTTAGAAGGACTCTATTTTAAACTATTACAGTTCTAGATTTCATCATAATCATCCATAAATGTGTCTTTACATGGTAAAAAAGGACTAGGTAAAAAAGATAGAAAGAGGTGACATCGTGATAAGATTTTGGTACACCTTAAAGAATTTGCACCCATAAGGCATGTCTCTAGCATTTTGATGCTCGAGGCTAATAGTGGTTATGATTACATCCAAGATAGTTGTTTTCCAAGACAACAATTTAGAGAAAAGGTGTTTCCTTTCAAGATGTCTATGGATGGAGAAAGGGGCGGATTTGATTTGGTGAAACGGATGTAGCTTGGTGGTAACCTCTAGATAGCTTAAATCATGTTTAATGATGTCAAATGTGTCTAGGACTGGACAAATTTTGCTTGCCATGTGTATGATCCATTATATTGTAAAATTATGATGATTGCCATTTGTGACACACAATTAGAAGACACAAAGGTTCAATGTGTATTGTGGTGTAAATTGAACAAGGTAATGTTGAAGAATGGTGTTATTAATCCAAACTTCAAGCATTTCATGGCTACTAATGTTCAAGCAAATTAAAATGTAGTGTGAATGCTATATGGTAGTGGGGATCCAAGTGAACCAAAGGTCGATAGGTAAGGCATGTCTTACTTCCACTGGACACAATCCATGGATAGACACATGAAGCAATAGATAAAACCAAATATGCATGAATAATACAAAACATTGTGCAATGATTACAATAATGTTGCCTTGTTGGAAGAAGTTGATGTGTGTTATGTTGCTACATCATAAATTTAGCATCTCATGATTTAGTAATGGAAATCATGCAAAATTCATTCATTTATAATTCATAAGTTTCCCGCATTGATATTATGCATTGAAAACACATTTGGCACATAGATTTATGGGAAAATCCAAAATTCATGTGACATTCGTTCATTCATAAGTTTGTACTTTATTTGTTAACACATTTATCCATGTGTTAAATTTGTTTTCAACGCATGATACTTGTGTGTAAAATGTACAAACCCATGAATGAACAAACTTTGCATGCTTTTCATTATTAATTCATTGCATGCTAAATTTGTGACATATATGATGTTGGTGGTATTTTTATGGGGCCTCGAATGTAGTTGGGTTTCAAGAGTTGGAGAATTGGCTCAATCTTTGGCATTTTCGTGTCATGTAATGGGGAGGCTTCATGATACATGTCACGTTCCCAATCCTCTTTTGCCATTACCATCCCATTATGATTGGATGTCATTTTTCAATACGTTGAAACCTGTTTCAAATTGACATCAATAAACATATATTCTATCTTGTAGAAATTCACTACCTAGGAGCTTGTGGACATGCCCACCTATAACCTCTCAAAAAAATGCATAACATATGGCTTCAACAATTGGGGAAAAAGGGAGTTTTGGTTATGTGCTACACCTTTTAATGATTATGTATGAACTTTCAAGCAATCAACATTATACTACAAGAAAGGTGGCCCCTTAGGGCAAGGATTTAATAGGAATGAATTTCTACTACGTAAAACATCGCAATATGGTGACTGTAAACATAATTTTGGATATGTTCTAGGCTTATCTTTCACAACTAGAATCACACATTTGGAAGGGGAGGTGACCTTTGGTTCCTACAAGTAGAAGCCAAAATTATTTCCAAGATTAGATGGGGATTCACATTAGCATGATCGTGTCAATTTTTTTCACTGAGTGTTGACACCCAAACTAAAAAATCACATGTGCATATTGAGCAGCCTAATTGGTATGAACATGTGGATATCACCAATGAAGGTGTTGAAATCTTAAAAGTTCCATGCAAAGATGAAATGTGGCATATAAAATGATGTCCCCATACCTCGCATGTCCAATGTTCAACATTGTAGAAAACCAATTAGCATTATTATACCACAAGGATAATATCCAAGTTCAATTCCATTGGTTTTTTTGGCCTTACCTATTTTGGTTTGTCCTTTAGTTCATAGGTGTTCCCCTCAAGCTTCACAATTCTAGTTTTGTGCAAATGACATGAATCATTGTGGGGGGGGGGGGGGTAAAAACTTAAATATGTAGTCGACTGACCAATGGTTCTCTTTATTTGACCTATGCAAGAAGGGACCAATCTTTCACAATATTAGGTTAAGTCTCTCAAGGAAGTAAGTTTTATACCTAACAAATGATAGCCTATCCTTCTTCAAAATCTCTTCGATGGGGAAATTTGTGTTCCAATAAACACCACTAGAAATTTTGGGTTTTGCAATTGTTGTTTGTCACACATGCAACTGCAAATTTGTGTAGTTGCCTAAGATAAGTTGCATAAAACATGTAGTTACACACGACACTATGTATGCAACATGTATATATTATGTTAGTATACATGTTCATACATACATACTAATCTAACGTAGTTGCATTTTATGTGCAACTTTCCTTGCAATTACATGCAACTAATCAAAATATGACACATGTTCAAAAAGTAGACAGCTAGCTTGTGGACACATGTCATTATTATTATTATTTTTGTTTTCAAAATTAAAAATTCATTGGATTAATCTCAATCATTAAAATTTTTACCACTAGGTTGATGACACATGGCACACGATGGAACGTTCATTGATCATTTGACACGTGTTCAATATTTTAACACCAATTATATGGTGACATGTGGCAATCAAGGCCCACCTATTTTTAAATTTTTAAATATTAATTAATGAAATCTAAATCATCCAATTTATGGCTAATAAGATGTTGACAAGTGGTGCCTAGGTAGGTAGAAAATAATTAAACCCTATCAAGTAAGTAGGTTTATTTAGGTATGTAAGTAGGTTGAAAAAAATTAGGTTTAGGTTATATGAGTAGGTATAAAATAATTTTATTTTATTTTTAGGTTTGACCATTTCATAAAGGTCAAGTTTTTTTTATTCACTCATCCCCAATGGCACTTGGTATTTGGTTTCAACATAACTATTGCTCCTAGTTATATACTAAGCCAAATAGAATTGGAACTCAAAGGATATGGGTTAAAACATTCCATTGCAAACCTCATGAACCAACCTAGTTGCACATTATATGTAACTACTGTATTAAAGTATAACAACCAGGGGAGGGCTCTGTTGCTTTTGGTGTCCAAAAAAAAGTTGAAGCCCTCCTTTTGGCGCATCTAACACACTAAGAATCGTTGAAAATAGATTATAAATGAAAAAGTTATGGCCCCCCAAAGTAAAGGGGGTCAAAAAACTCAAAAAAGAAACTATTGAGGCCAGTTCTTAAACACCCAGAAAGTTCATTTTATGTTGTTTTTTGCTATAAAGTTCCAATGTGATTTGTTGGACTTCAGATGGCGTTCCTACAACACTTTAAATTGTTTAAAATGAATAAGAAATAAGAAAGTTATGAGCTTTGAAAGTAAGAGGGGTCCTAAGAAAAAAAAAAACAAAAAAAAAAAAACATTTTAATATTTTTCAAAATTTTTTTTTTTTTTTTTTTTTTTTTTTTTTTTTTTTCTTCTTTTTTTTTGTTTACGCAAGAATCTCCTGTAACTGGTAGGATTTTGGCGGTGGATAAGCGAAGATTTGTGTGATAAACTGATCAGTGGGGTTGTAGATTACGGGGACG
>Ga0116227_10010309_pt1 | contig 16399 bp, 9 predicted proteins | sample S1TSphgellanicum_FD_89693 | JGI IMG/M metagenome (GOLD analysis project Ga0116227, IMG submission 89693) | Host-associated microbial communities from peat moss isolated from Minnesota, USA - S1T2_Fb - Sphagnum magellanicum MG | ecosystem: Host-associated > Plants > Peat moss > Unclassified...
ATATGTGCCACGGTCCCGTTCTATTCTAGGTGAGAAACCAGAGGTTGTGCTCACAACCTCTGAGGTGGATGATGACCACATATAATGTACTACTCATTATTTTTATGCAAATTGCCATTGAGGTTTGTGGTTCTATATTACTCCACAATGTTCATTGTGTCAAAGTCTTTAACGAATTTCAGTCTTTATAATTCCGGGAGTAGGCCCTTTAGGAACTTTGTACAACTCTCCTTTGCACTACTGCATGTACTACCTCAATGTCACCGAGATTTTATGCGACTTAAAAAAGGTCGTGATAAATCAGATGACATTGCGAAACCTTTTGCGAAACTTCCTTCTCCAAGATCCCTTTCACTACTTTGCGAACTAACGCACATCGCAACTTGTAATACGTCCAACACTGGAAACTTTTGTAAAAATTTGTGCTAAGGTTTGCGATACATATTCAAATGCAAAATGCGATGCTCTGAATAACGCAAGATTGCGATTTCTTGTGAGTCTCAAAGTGTTTTGTGATACTTTGTGTATTTTTAAATTTGCGATGTTGTGAGTATGATTAAGAGGTGCGAACTGTGGAATATCGCTAGCGTGCACGGAGACTGAGAGGGTCGCAAAGTTTTGGTTGTGATATATGTCGCAAAAGTGCTGCAATGATTTAAGGTTCATTATATATTAGCGATGGTTGGTGAACCACAAGTTGCGATGTGTGTCACATCGAAAATATGGCAGGTTGTTTTTGCTTTGCAAACCCTTCCGGTTTTTTGTTTTTCCCTTCGCAAAAAGGCACAATATGTAGTAGTGATTCTAGCATCTGGACCAGCAAATTCCAACAGCTAGAATACTGCATGTCACTCATGATTAATGAGTAAGCTTTGCTGCATGGGGACAGACTAGAAAAAAAGGTTTGCAAAATTGGCTTCTTCTGTTTGGTAATTTTTTGAAATGAAACTTTGTTCCAAGGATCCCACAATTCTGGGCCCAGCTGGTGAGAAGGGTTTGGGATGCTTTTTGGTTACCAACTGTCATGTCATTCTAGGCAGGTTCTCCATACAAAGCTCAGCTTTTTTTGTGTTTGCAAGTCAGATTTATGATGTTGACTTCACAATTGGGAACTCAGCCAAAAGCTGTTGCTGCAGGAAGGAAGGAACCAGTGTCAGGCGGTTCTTTGATTCCAGGTTTCAAGATGATTATAAATCAAAGAACCTCTGGGTCTGGTTTCTTTAAAATTTTCGAAGAAATATTAAAGAACTGACACTTTAGAGTAGATTCTTTGACCCAGTGCTTGATTGGTTAAGATTCAGAACCAGTTCTACAATTTTTTATAAGCTCCAGTCAATGGTTGAAACCAGTTCTTTGATTTTGAGAACCATCCCCCAAGGGTATACATATACCCTACACTTATCAAGTTTTCTTAAGGTTCCCTTACACTCATCGTCAAGAAGGTGATGCTGCGGATTTTCAGGGCTGTGGGTGTGGAAATGACTGGCACACTATTCTGGATGCAGTAAACATTGGAAGAGAGGAGTGTGGGTGGATCTGCTCTAATGGTTGGTCTTCCCCTTTATATTAGCATTTTGCATAAGGTTCTCATTATCTTCTTGTTCTTGACAACTACTTTTATAGGGACATAGATCGGATGGAAGGGCGTAAACATGAGTACCCTTTGGCTCTGCTAGCATCCAAAATGGTGTCAAGATAATTTACATTTTCGATTGTCTGCAATGTAGGTAGTCTTGTAAACTATAATTTGGACGAAGATCAGGCTTTAGAAACTCTGAAACTGAGTGCAGACCAGTGTCGAAAGGTTCTTCCTCTTTTTAAGAGAATCTCCTGTCTCAGTTTTCTCATTAAATTTTATTTGCTAGATTCTCTGGGTGAGGTTTTGAGCCCAGTTGTTCATATTTCTAAACCATTCAATTTCTGGTTTAGCTCATTTTTTTCAAATTCAAGAACCTCCAAGCTTGGGTCAAAAACTAAGTTCAATTCCATGTACACCTTTACACACTGTCAAAATTGGAGATTGTATATGTATGATTTTTTATAAAAAATTTGGGGAATGCAGAGATAAATTTTTATAACTTATTAAAGTGAGCCTGCCTTTGGGTCCTCCTCAATGTCTTGCCTAGTGGCTAAAAATAGTCAAAATGTTATTGTAAAATGAGGTTGGTAAAAGTAGTAAGGAAAACAAGTGGGGTAAAAAGAGAAATATAGGCATGATTTCACTAAATTTCATGCAATGATAGCCACTACATGATAATGTTGAGAGGTTGGACTGCCACATGAACACTCATGCCATGCAAATACATTCATCACTTTGTGAATATTTGATGATAAAATGTTGGTGTCTATTAGCCACTCTATGACTAACATGTGTAGATAGTCATTAGCCAACAAAACATTTAACAATTTGTATTGCTAGAACATTTAACAATTGACCTTGAAGGCTTCTTAACTAAATTTGCTTTTGATATGAAATGATCTAGATGTGTGAATATTTAAAGATTTAAAACAAGAATGTGAACATTCAATACAGCTAGAATTGGGTGGAAAACATTCTTTTGTGCATTATAGGTTACAACATTGACCCATTTTCAATAATATTTTTGCAATGAAACTTGTTTGGACTTTCATCATATATAGATGTTTCAATTGTCTTCTCATAGCCACCACTTGCTATTTTGATGCAAAAGTCATCATCACATGCCCTTGAAAATGACAATCACTATTGTCAAAATGATATAAAGAGTTCACTACTTTTGCCAATCATGTGTGAAAGAACAAAAAATCAAGTTTGCCAAAAATGTTCATTTTTACATACAAAGAGGCACCGATCGAAATCGCAAAAAGTCTGTGAAAAACATTGGTCCTCCTTTCACCTCCTACCTTGTATTTCAACCTCAAACCTTGCTATTCTCAAAGTCAATTTTTTTTATTGGAATAAGGGTGTAACTCAATATCATAATATCCATTGCACAAAATTTGAAATAATTATGATAGTAGTAAGCGCGATAGCAATGAAGGTGCTTAGGAAACCACTCAATTTACCACAAAATTCAGTGTAATCTAAGTTTCACCCAGTTTTCACTCCTTATTTAAATGCAATGTACTTTTTAATTGGTTTTGTCTATTTTTCACTCTCCTGAATGACCAAGCTCAGGGTACTAATCCTATGTTTCTTTCACTTTACAAATATCTGTATTATATATAACGTTTTTCCTACTTGTAAACTTTCCAAAAAGAAAAAAGAAAAAAAGTTAGCTTCTTATCTCAAAACCTAATTTTATGTTCAAGATTGTTTTTTCAAGATTTCAGTTTCAATTTCAATTCTAACAAAAGCCAAGTTCCATGATCTGGTTCTTGTGTTAATTCCACCAGGGTGTTGGTTCAAATCCAAGTCATAGGAACTTGAACCTACTAAAACAAACACCCCAACCTGGGGAACTTGCCAATACTAGTTCAGACCTATAAATCTCACATGATTTAATGCTCTCCATAAGGGCGGCCAGTAAAGAATTATGATTAGTTTGATTAGTTAATTACAATGATTGACCCAAGTGATGGCATTTTATTTGTATACAACATCGGTTCAAAACTGCTGATTCCGATTCCAGTCTCTATCCCAAGAACCCAATTCCAAACTGGTTTGGTTGTAGGGTCTGGAACCAAGTGAAGAACTGAAAATTTTAGTATTGAATGCTGTCATACCACATACCCCATACCACGACCATTTCTGGGATGCTCGCATATGCTCATTTGTGGGACTATAAGTGTCAACTGCACTCCATTTCTTCAGAGTGAGCCCTTATTACTGAACTATACCCAGGAAGAGGGCAACTCAGTAGTCAGTTGGACATAATATGCTTGGCACCCTAGTTGAATAGCAGGTTTGGCAAAGATTATATTATTTTTTGGACATGCTGAAATTTTCATTAAATAATTTTTGCAATTTTTCATTTTTTTTTTGGTGAAGGAAAATGAAGCATCTCTTTGAACATTCACGAATATTTTAATTTTCGAAATGAAAATTTCAAAATTCAATAACTATTCATCAAAGACCTGACCAAACTTGTTATTCACCTACAGTATTTGTGATTGGACTGAAGACACGAATTGTTGGAATCTCTTAACAATAGAATCATCGGAATCAGTGACGATGATCACACTCTACTCATACATGTTGCACTTCTTCCACCCACCCACTTCACTGCACTCTTACCTGTCAATTCTGAATTTCCTGCAATTTGCATATGTCAACAACTCTACATATGCAGGACATTATGAAAATGCTGGTTTTTCATGAGTAGAACATATATGATAGGTATACTTTCAGATCAGATCATGGCCTCAAAACTATGGCACAAGAAGATGGATGAGTTCAAAGACCTGAGTAAAGGAGATTTAGGGTGGTCCGTATACAGCACTTCAGCATGATGAAGATCCTTGTCACCTGCTGTAGTAACATGGGTTACCTGGTTCTTTAGCATCTTTGTGCAAATCTTTGCATTTGAGCTCTTTATCAGATTACAGTACAGTACAATGTTCTTCCCAACTTTGACCTGTGCCTGCCAAGAGATGTCCTGATGTCCATTGTCTTGATTTTGGAATCCACTCAAAAACTCACATGTGAATACTAGACTCTAAAATTGATATGTCTTGGATTATGGTGAATCTCCCATGATTCAACTGTGCTCAAATCTGGCCCACATAGCATAAGATCCCTCCCACTCTTAGAGGAGTAGGCATAATATTCATCCTCTTTTCTCGAAGGGATATTCTTGTTCATAAGGTGCCCTCAAAATACACTAGGAAATTCCTCCATGTGCTTTCCATCAATATATCAACTTTGTAGACTTGCTCAAGATGTTGAGATTGAATTGCATGTTGGTGGGTGCTTTGTTAACCGAGATTTGTAATGAGGATTGACCTTTGAAAATTGGATTGTGCTGAGTGTAGTTTTCAACATTCTATATATATTATAAATTGCATATCATATGTGGGTGCAAAGTGCAAACACAATAAAAGGAGCCACTAAGGGGTATGGACAATGTTTAAACTTTTATTATTGAATTTTTGAAAAATCACAAAGTAAACACAATAATTTGAGCTGTCAATCTTTTCGGAACTAGGCTCCATTAATTGTAAAATTTCAATGATAAAATTTTGATTCAAATTTATAATGTTTCAAGAATCATTTTGCATGTTTAAAGCACTCAAAATCTCTTTGTGGAAAATCTTTTAATTTATTATTTTTACAAAATTCCTTTTTTCATATCAAATATGCTTCATTCTTTCTCAAAATTGGATAGGATCTTAATGTTGACAATCTTTAAAAAACATGAATTCAAATTGGTGAAATTTGTGTTTAGAATACATTTTGATGCTTTTAGTTTAAATTTTAAATGTAATTTTAACCTAAAATTATGAATTTTAAATATGTGTTTTGAACAAAATTTATTTATGTTTAGATGATAAACAACATGGATAAAAATTGGATGGAATGGAGATTAAGACAAGGTGAGATTTTAAGGTGAAGATGAACTAAATATGAGACATGCAAAAGAAAAATATAAGTTTAAATCTTTTTCAATAAATTTTGATATTAAATTGAAGAAATTCATGTTATTAGTCCCCTATTATCACCTTCTACCATTCAAAGATGCTCATATTAGAAGTTGTGAGAATCATTGCATATAAGGTGAAAGCACACTAGGGAAAAGGGGCAATTTAATCACTTTCACAATTAATACTATAATATGCATTTTCCAAAATGCATTGCATTTAATTTTGAGGTTCATTTTTAGTGTTTGGGTTTTATATTTTGATTTTCACAAAATTAACATTTGTTATATTGATACATTTTGTTTATTAAGAATCAAAAGGGTCACAAAAACAAAGTCCTTCCATGGAGTGAATTAGTTAGTCAAATTTGTCATTTAAAGAGAATATTTTTAGAATTGTGATTTGCAAATCACCAAAGAAAAAATTAAAAAGATATAGCATTATACAATTATTTAAAGGTGTATTTAAAAAAATTCCCATAAATATGTTAAGACCTTTTAAAAGTTCTTTAAACAATGAAAACATTTAATAGACAGAAGATCATGGTTTTAAATCCCCCTTTTTTTCATTTTGGATTTTAATAACATAATAATAATGAATAGCTTCATGCAAAAAAATTACAAAATTCTATCAATGCATCAATTTTGAAACCATAAACTTACAAACCTAAGCATTGGTTTAAAAAACATTGGTTTAGTTACTAGTGAAAATGCACCCATATAATATTATTTGAAAAACTTAAAAAATTAAATCTAAGGAATCATGAATAGATTTAGGTTATACATAATATAACAAAAGCCCATTGTTCATTTTAAACTACATTCGTGTTTGGTTTGAATTAATCATCTAATAAACATTTGAAATGAAAATTTATCAAATGGCCCACTTCACGTTTCTTGTCATCTTCCATTTGCAAATGATTGTTTATCAAAACTTTAATTTACCACATATTTATAATCAATGCCTTAAAAGCTAAAAAAATTCATTTATGATATGATAATTGTCAAATTCTTCACATTGTTCACAAACCTAGTCCAATCATATGAAATCAGAAGGTTTCATAAATATTACAAATTTCATAAAGATTAAAAATCATTCCAATTTTTTTGGCAGTATATTTACATTTTAAAATACACCATTACACACTTTGTTGACATAATTATATTTAAACATCATATCAGATGAAATTTAAAAAGTGTACATTTTTTAGCATTGATTTCTTTATGTTTTGGCCTATTGTAATATGCAAAAACATTATGAAAATTAATTTTAGTAATGACATCGTTGAAGTTTAGACATGGGCACCCTTGAAAAATAATATGATGTGAATACATTATTCTACACCTTATAATGTGCTTTCACCCTATAACAAAATCAAATGTATGCAACCAGGAATCATCGAATTAAAAAGTTTGTTTAATGCCTAATTCCAATCAGCATCTACCTTCAATGTAATTTTGATTTGTATCTTATGTCCAACCAGTGGTTACCAAAACTACTTGAAACATGTGACAACTACAAGGAAACACCAACAAATCAATAGTTTTGATTAGTTGGGCCCTTGACCTTCAATTAGAAATAATTGAATTTGGTGAATTAAATGAGTTAAATTTTTTGAAAATTGAAGCTTTCAAATGATTGTGAAATATGAGAAAGAAAAAATTGCCGAAAAGGTTATACATAAATAGTGTGAAGATTGTTCGACATTTACAAAATGTTCAGTACAAGTTTCGAAACCATTTTTTGTATAACAAGACAATATTATCATTATGCTATGATAGATGTTGCTTAAAAATGCAATGAACAATAAGCCATAGAACACAAAACCCAACCCAAAAATGGTGAAATCCTAGTCAAGGGATTGCAAATAGTAAAATCAAGAAAAGATTCTTAATCTTACTAGACCTACTACCATTGTACATATACGTGAAACAATAATAAATCAAAAATGAAAAATCAAACCATACGGATGAGCAACATGTGGACCAAAGAAATCAAATTTTCAAGTTCATATTTTGCTAAGGTCATGGACTAATATTATGAACAAATGAACTTGTGGTGAGAGCTGTCAAGGGGTAAACTGGTCAATATTTTTTGTGCCATTACACCAAAAGTGGAGAAAACTAGATGTACAAGACCCCTTATGAAATTTGAAAATCACCCACCTTGAATCAGAAAATTATTTCAATGAACAAACCAACCTAGAAGCATGTGTTGCAATCATGAATAACAGACCCCTAAAGACATAGTTAATGCTTTCAATGATCATCAGGTTTGTATTAAAAAAACCTTGAATTTTTCTCCTTTCAAAAGGAGACATTTGTGTATAATTGAATTACATAATGGAGAGAGATTGAAAAATACAATTAAAAAATTGTAAATCCAACATCATTTTGTGATTTCAAATTAGAGAATGATTGACCTTCACATGTAATTCAGTTTGCAACCTAAGCATTTTGCTTATAGTACAAGATGTTTGAATTTGAGTCATCATTAATTGGCAAACTTAAGATTAGTATCCTTCTTCTTGATGATGAGGCTCAAGGTGTCTTGAATCACTTAAGATGCAAACCTTGAATGAAAGTAAGTGCTTAAATGACAAAACTTTACTTTTAGACAAGTTTTCTATATTATAATTATCTATAAAGTCATCCAGTCTTTGAGCCTTCACTTCACCTTTTCTCCCTAATTCATCTGGAGTGAAGTTCATGCAATATTTAAAGGCTGGGGCAAAGAAAAAGTACAAGAAAATACATAGTCATATAACAATATTGAAGGCCTAGTATAGGCTCAATACACTAAAATAAGCAGCAAATTAAAATTTGAGCATTAAATTTTTTCGAGCACCAAAATTGATGGTTAAATTAGTTTTGAGGCCCTATTTTATGTCTATGAATTTTTTTTGCCTTAATTTTTTATCTCAATCCTAGTATGGTGCCCATTTCGTGACTTTATGAATAACGATAATATCTGAAGATTTCAAGACTACTAGTGGTGTTGGCCAGAACTTGGCAAGTCTAGCTTGCAGTGTTAATGACTAGTTATCCTAATATTGACTCATCAACACATCAACCAATGTCATGATTACATGGTAATCATGAGTATTCAAACCAATGACCTAGTTTACTTGAATAATCAGCTCTTGCCTATTGCACACTAAAAACAACTTAGTTCCTTTGATCAATGTGTAAAAGCAATTCCACCCAAGCCCATTATTTGGGCTTTTACCAATGTTTATCACATCCAGCATAATGTGGAATTGTTTCCCAATCCCCACCCATAAACATGGGAAATGGGATAGTATGGGGATATTAAACACCCCTATGAACTTTGCAAGTGTAAATGCATGGTTCTGTGCATCACATCGACTCTTTAAAGTTGACACTTGTCCTATCAAATGCAAGACAAAAACATTTTTCCTGCATGTATGCATGCAATACATTATTCACACTCCTTTCCAATTTTGAACCATAACCTCTTAGGAAAACAGCCACATTATTACCAATAACCTAGTTTCATCTGCTTGGAAGCAGTTCTAATGTCCAAATTTATTGAACTAAATTTTGCACCAACATCAATCAAACCTTACATGAGCATTGCCCAAGTCCCACCACTAACACCCACAAAGTTTGTAAGGATATTTTATAAATCTTGTGAATATAGGGTGAGAGAAGAAGCAGTAACATCCAAATTTATTTAGCTAAATTTTGCACCAACATTGATCAAAGTTACCTTACATGAGCATTGCACAAGTCCCAACACTAACACCCACAAAATTTGTAAGGATATTTTATACATGTTGTGGACAATATAGGGTGAGAGATATGTGAAGTCAACCACCGTGCCAATGTTTATAGTTGGTCAATCATGCGCATTGCACCCTATGCAGATTCACTAATCCAAATGGTATTTGGTGACCAGAACCAGCATATAAATAATTTACTTTATTCAAAATATGATGTTGAGGGCACCAGTGAAACAGCTTAGAGCACCTCCACCCACATCACTAAAAGAACAGCTTGTACATTGTATGTTGGATGTATGAAGTATAATGGTCAGATAATGTGAAACTCATTTTGGGTTTGTATGATATGGTGTCCTCGAGGAGGAGGGCCCATCCAAGGAAATGACTGTTTTTGAGTCCCCAACAGAATGATTGACCTGCCCAGGTGGTGACACTTAATTGGTTTTTTCACTTTATGCTGTACACTTTTCCAGATTCTAGTGTATGTTGGATGTGCTAAACACTGACAGACACCCTGATAGGAGGTGTGGGTGGCCATGCTCTAAGGTTTCCTTTCAGATATCCTAATGGAATAACTTTTACAGGTTCATCAATAAGGACATGCTTCCAGAGAAATAACTGACCAATAGGTCAAATGTCTAAAGGCAAAGAAGTGCAGTGTAGGCCATGTAAACTTCAAACCTAGCTATAGCTACATGCTGGTTAAGTTTTTGATTAGACCAACTATCACTACCACCAACAAGTGACACATTGTTGTGAACCTAAACAATTCCGTGATATAGTGGTTAGGCACAAAAAGTTCCATGTGAAATGCTTACAAATGGCATGGTGCTTCTAAATCTCATATCAGGCGTCCCTTTACTGTTTTTCCTCTATCCTTTACACGCACTGACATTTACATGGCTCCAGTCTGTTAATAGTAGTAGATCAGAGTTACGATTCAGTTTCAAAACTGCAGAGGTTCTCTCAGCTGCATGTGCATGCCAATCCTTACCGATTTGCTTTGTCGTGTAGACCTAGCCAAATCCCGGCCAAAACAAGAAGAAAAAGAAACAGATATGGTTGCAAATCTTTAAGAGGACATATATATCTAGTTCCTCTTCAAATGAAAAAAAACGTGAGGATGTAACATTTATTCAACTTAAGCAATAATGTAGAACTGCCTTGAGCATGATGTGGGTTCTCTTGTTGTACACCCCCAGTGTTGGGCCGAGAATATTAAATCAGTTAAAAGTCTTGAATGCCAGCAGTACAAAAGTACTACTGCATTCTCCTTTTACCCTGTCTGCCCTTTGCCTGACTATCCCAAAACTTTTGGTTGATGCCCAGACACATTCTGCATCCATGTCCTAAATATTTATATCCTGATATATTTTGGAAATGGGAGATTGCATTTCAATCTTCTAGGGGCAAGAAAAATCAAAGGAAAAACGTATATAATAAAAAAGTAATGAACTTCTTGAGTTTTAATTTCAAGCTAGCTATTGCAGTTCCAATTTGACGGTCATCAACAAAAACAACAACCATCCTCCAACAAGCTTTTCAGTTAAATTTTTTTTAAAAAACTTGCTAGAGTTCCCACTCTGTTTGCCCATTGAACAGCCACAAGTCATGAAGAAATATGGGACATTAGTTTTTTGAAACAAATAGTTGCTAAAGCCATGGGTGAAATCTCAACTGAACATATATTGTTGATGTCATCATGTATGTAAAAACCATGACAAATTCACAACTTGGAGAAACTTTGTTTACATCAGGAGAGCAAGACTGTTTGGAGCAAGTCCAAAGTGGTTCATGGGAAGAAAGGAACAAAGTACAAAAGCTGGAGAAAGTTGTTCTTTAGGCTGTTACCATCTAGATCAGCTACTAGTCACTGCAGCTTTCATGGGTCAAAGCCACTCGGTGGCCTTTTCTAGATAGTGTAACTTTTCTAGACACAAAAATGATAATAATGTTCAAGGAAGAAGAGTGTGGAAGCAACAGCCAATACTCACATGCCCAAACAATTGTAACCTTTCAGCTAATCTCACGTTGCCTAGTTGTAACACCAATTTGCCCAGTGAATTAATCACTCTCTCACATACAGCATTTATTTTTCCAAATTGCAAAACTATGTCTTTTGTGGGTTTTCTAATCACCAAATTTCAAATAACATTCTACAATAAATTCCACAATACATATGAGCTATCCTTGAAAAAGGAGTCCCTCCAAACCCCACAATATGATTTCCAACTTGTAGATAAAGTTGGCTAGGTCCTTTCTTGAATGATTGCAAACCCACCTACCTCACAATTTTGAAGAAAAAAACACTGAACCTAGCAATCAGAAGTAAAACTTCTCCCAAGCACTGGATTTGTTTTGTGACAAATATTTGCTATTTTGTGAAACAAAATTGAGAAATTTTTGGAATAGCCATGCATGGTTTTTCAGTGCAAAATGTATTTTTTCCAGTGCAAATTGTGAGGTTATTCAGCCCAAAAAAATCCACTTTTGTGACATCAAAAAATTGAAGAAAAACACTACTCACAATTTGCCAGATTTCTTGAGCACGAGAGCAGCTGAACCCGCACCAATGTGTGATTACAGGAGGGAGACACTGGAGGGAGTTACCTGGGGTGTAACCGGCGGTGTTGGACGGTTATCAAAAATAGGAACAGAACCCAACTGCTGTCAGGAAGGTTCTTAAGGTTCATAATCTCGATTCTCAAGAAATAAAAAAAACCCAGGACTGATATATATAGTCATTGTTCTCAATTTTTTGAAAAAAATCGAACAACTGCTGCCTATAAAACAGCCAGTTCTTTAATGAAGAAAACCACCAGTTCTTTGAAGTTTTTGAAAGAACAGAAACCAGAGGGTTCTTTGATTCAGATGTTGTAACTAGTGTTTGGTGGGTATTTGCTTTTGTTAATAACCATTGATCCCAGTTCTTAAAATGTTTCAGCATCAAAAAACCGCCGGTTTTTTTTTCTGGGGGGTGGGGGGGGCGTCAGAATCAACCAACTGGCAGTTCTGATTATTTCAAAAACCTAATTTAGAACCACTGAAGAACCGACAGTTATAAACATTTTAGAACATGGGTATAATATCAGAATGGTTCTTTGAGTTTTCTTTGGAGAACCATGGGTATATCAGAACTGGTGATTTGAATTTTCTTTAGAACCATGGTTGTGGGGGGGGGATAAGGATCGGAATAATAACCTCCGGGTTTCTTTTTCTGGTTCTGATTGATACCCGCCTGGAAACCCTGTTCCCTTATGTGTACCTTATTATTAGCTAGGTGCTCATCATGTCGTTCTAGATGCCAGCTTCCTACAGTTAGTTCCTCATGTGTCTAGAGTCGAGATTTTGCTATAAAGCAGCAGCTGCTGGGTCTGTTGGTTGTCGCTGACACGCGCGCTCTCGTTCTCTCCGTCTCGCTCTTTTCTCCTAGTTCTCCATAGGGCGCAACGGCTGTGTCCGTCCAGCTGTTCTTTTACAGATTGCGGGGACTAGGGAGGGAGGCAGGGACGGTGGGAAGGATGAGATTCTATGTATCTTTAGTTGTCGCGGAGGGAGAGTCGAGAGTTCTAAATCAAGGACAGGGAAGCAATATTGGTCTAGAGGTAACTTGCAAGTTAGTGAGATTGTAAGAACTAGTACTGGAGGGCCTGGATTGCAAGCACGAAGATCAGGCCATGGACATTGACAGAAGGAGACTAGAAGAATATCAGAAGCAGCAACAGTTCTTGGTGTCCTCAGAGACATTCGTTGTTCATGGTATATCTCGATCGATCGACCGCTGGCTGGCTGAGAAAGTTGTGTGGTGGCACTGACATAATTAATCACAGCTGGGAATGAATCGGCTGACGATTTCTACCAACTCGCCAGTACGCATGCTCAACTCTTTGCAGAATTCAGTCATTCCTGCAATCCCCCGTACACAGAGTACTACTTCTCTCCTTCAGTTGTTATTTCTGATCTTATTAAATCATTAACCTTAGTGGCCATCTCCTTCCTTGAACCTGCATAATACATGTTGCAATCTCGTCTCTAGTATTGTGCAATCTTTTCTCGAAGCAGCTGAGACATACCTGCAGAAAATCCATTATATATATCTCGTGTGCCCTTTGTGTCCACTGACAGTTATATAACAGGATGAAGAGCTGCGCGGCCAATATCAATTGATTGATACAGTACTTTCTCTACTACACCCGAGACGTACGTTGTATATACATCCATCGCGATTGCGTTTCGTTTCCAGCAGTATTTGTAATTCTTGGCAGATCAGGAATTGGGGAAATTTTGTGCAGTTGCGCGCCGATCATAACTGAACCTATTGATGAACTACTTATAGCTTTTGGTATCTTGAATTCCAAGGCCACGGCGTCACTGACATTCATGATGCACGGTGATTCATGCTGTATTCAACGATCAGTAGCTGCAATATGATTATATGTTCGGAGCTGCTAGTTGCAGGCATCTTTGGATCCGACCCTACTCCAGGAGCTTGGGAAATTGTTTGTACCCAACTTTTTTTTCCCTTCAGAGAAATTCTGTAAAGAAGGAGCTGAAAGCATTCATGTCCTTGATCTTTTGTTCCATAACTGTCGGCACTCCTGCATGCAGGAGTCTAGCTTGACGCAACAAATACTTCGATCTCTCCTGCTTTGCAAGGGCCCAGCAGTACTAGTCGACAGATCTGCTGGGGTCCAGGCTCCATGAGCTGCCGGCCCTTAGGTATGGCTGAAGGCTAGCTATGAGCTGCCATGTAAACTCTTGCAGTTGAGTTCTGTATAAGCTGACGTTTGTATTTGCTGGAGTTGCATGCAGGCAGTGCCCTCGAGGACTTGTCAGGTTTCCGCGACGTGGGCAAAAAAGAACATCCAGTCATAGAATCGTCAGCATCGTCAGCGGTGGTGCAATCGTTAGTGCAAAGTGGGCGCGAGCTGCAGTGACACTAGATGGTAATCATGTATTTACCGGTCATGAACCGATGCGAAGATCTTCAGTTGGACCAAGATCTAATATTGCGGCGAGGATCTGGGGATTTGGTATCAGCAGCAGGGGAACTGCAATCCCCGATGAGTATTGCCGCGACGAGAGGTGCAGGTATAAGCGGAGGTTGCAATATGCGTCATGAGAGGCCAGTGAAGGTGATCCCGTGCCCGCGTTGTCAGTCTATGAATACCAAATTCTGTTACTACAACAACTACAGCGTAAACCAACCGCGACACTTCTGCCGTAACTGTAAACGCTATTGGACAGTCGGGGGCATGCTTCGCAACGTTCCTGTTGGTGGCGGTTCACGCAAGAAGGTGCGCAGTACATTAAGATCACAGCGCACCAACGATCATAATCACCCACATGAAGGCTTGCAGCAGGCCGCCGATCAGGGACATTCTACTCTTCTAAACATGACACTACAACAGTCCAATCTCCAGCTGCTGCAGCTTCCCAGTACTACGATTCAAATGGCGTCGACCCAACAGCAGCAGCTTAATTCCATGCTATCATCACAAGCTGGTGCGACGGGAGCTGCTGGCACGAGACTAGGATCCAACTACTTCCGCGGCAACCAACTGCTTCATCTGCAGTCTAGTGGCCAGTTGATCGATCCGCCTCCTTCCAATACACAGCTAGTCACATCGTCGACACCACAATTGTCCAGTCTTTTTCAATTCACAAACATGGACCGCGCGCAGCAGAATGGATCATATAACACCGGATCGGGATTGACCAAGCCCGCCGCTGTCGGGGCCGCTCCAGCTGCTGCTCATGCTAATAATGATTACAATATGGGTCTGATCAACATGTCGAGCAATCTTCAGCAGGATCATCATGCCTCTACAATGCCGACTCTACACTCAGCCATGTACGATCAGCTTCACGAGTCCGCCAGTGCAACAGCTGCTGTGAAGACTTCTTCAGATTCCTTGCAAATGGGAAGCGGCGTTCATGGGGGTCGGGGATTCATCTCCAACAGCCCGGGATTCCACAATCCTGAGACTACCATGGATCAGCGGAATCAACATCACATGGAGTTTTTGAGTTCTCATGTGATGCACAAGCCCGGTTACTGGGGAGCCTAACTAGCTAAAGTAATCCAGTTCCAAAGAAGAATACCATCAGGAACTCACTGCAAGCTAGCTAGCTAGGTAGCTAGCTAGACGGCATCCAAGCTGGTAATCATCAAGTGATGCAAGCAAGCTATGGTATCCAAGCTATGGTATCCAAGGTACAATCTTGAACAACAAAATGTTAGATGGAAGATTAAGGTCAGATATGACAGCCGCTTGTTCAAACCAGGCGTGGAGGTTCTTGTACTTGAAAAACTGTGTCAAAACCAGAACTTCAAGGTTTAGAAATTTGAAGAACCCTGGACTCAAACCCTCCTATGGTTTAGAACTGGGGCCAAAGGTTCTCTTAAAAAGGGAAGAACCAACCCTGGCCATAAGGGGCAGAGCTAGAACTAGCCATTCCCCCACATGATTCTTTTGAAGTTCATGAATAAGAGAAATTAAGTTTGAACTTGTTTTGAGAATTTTACTTGAACTCCAGGCTAAACTGATCATTGTCTTTAGCCAGACTTGTTGTGGTGCAAGGAAGTTGATGTCTATATCATCAGTAGACTTCTAACTGATTTCCATTCTAGGTTGTCCTTGTGAATACTCGTTTGACATCCAAGGAATTGCCTAAGTGGGTGGACACTACACACTATTTAAAAGTGTATTTTTTGTATTTTAAAAAAAAATCATAATGGGAACACAATAATTTGAATTGTCAATATTTCATTTGAAACTCATTATTTGTAGGTTTCAATGCTCAAAATTAGTTACAAATCAAAAGTTACTTTTTGCATCTAAAGCATTCAAACTTCTAGAATACAGAATTCTTTTTTTTCAGAAAAATTTAATTTCTTTATAAATATTCAGCATTTCTTCTTAAAATTAGAGAGAATCTAGACACCCATGATTAAAAGAGCAGAATGAATTGAAATTGATGTGATAATTCATTTTTACAATGAATTTGGGTCCTGGGAGAGAGGGGAAGGGGAAGGGGAAGGGGGGGGGGGGGGGGGGGCTTTCATGCCGGTGGAAAAACTATTAACCAAGA
>Ga0116227_10010310_pt1 | contig 16399 bp, 15 predicted proteins | sample S1TSphgellanicum_FD_89693 | JGI IMG/M metagenome (GOLD analysis project Ga0116227, IMG submission 89693) | Host-associated microbial communities from peat moss isolated from Minnesota, USA - S1T2_Fb - Sphagnum magellanicum MG | ecosystem: Host-associated > Plants > Peat moss > Unclassified...
AGTTCAATAGGTTCAGGCCTAAAGCTAAACGGGTTAAATAACTTAAATTATGAAACCTTTGTAAAAGGTTTAAAAGATGCTTTTGCAGGTGTCAAATTACTGGTAGATGAGCAAAAATCGCAACAAGTCATCAATGCTGTGCTGTCAAATGCAAATAAAACTAAATACATAGCCAACCTAAACGAAGGAAAGGTCTTTTTAGAGCAAAATAAAAAGCATAGCAATATTCATACTACTGCAAGTGGCCTCCAGTATGAAATTATCTTGCCTGGAAATGGCTTAAAACCTAAAGCCACTGATACTGTATTGGTTCATTATAAAGGAACTTTATTAAATGGAAAACAGTTTGACAGTTCTTATGACCGCGGCGAACCGGTTTCTTTTCCCTTGAACCGCGTAATAGCAGGATGGACAGAGGGTGTACAGCTTATGTCCACTGGTTCAAAATACAAATTTTATGTGCCTTATAATTTAGGTTATGGAGAAAGAGGATATGGAGAAAATATTCCGCCTTATAGCACATTGGTATTTGAAGTTGAGCTTTTAAAAGTTAACGGGAAATAGATTTTCTAAAACATTTTTTTAGGCTATGCTGTTAGCTATTGAAAATTAGCATCAACATGAAAAGAACAGTTCCGTTAGTACTCATTGCATTTTTATGCAGCACCTTAAGCAGCTGTGAGCTGATACAGGGCATTTTTAAAGCCGGCGTTTGGACAGGCATTATTGTAGTTGTAGTTGTTGTAGCCCTTATTATATGGATTCTGGCTAAAATATTTGGCGGTGGAAAGAGTTAATACACCCAAATGAGTGTACGGCAGGAGGCATAATAATGCCTTCTGCCTTAATCAAGTCCATTTATAGAAAAATCATTTCGGTTATGACCTCACTCCCAGCGTGGTCATTTAATCTTTTAATAATCCCTTGCCTCACCATTAAAAGTTCATTTTTAATAACAGATGATTCCAGTCTTAAAAAAAGTTTTTTATCCCGGATGTAAATCTGTGTAGTACGGTTGGCAATTGCATTCCCCATAATTTCAGGCCAAATAGCAACGATAGAGGTTTCATCAAATTTCCGGCGCAAACGATAAACATCAATCATTTTTGTAATGGCATCTTTTAAGGTGATATCGTTTGGTTTACGCATTTTGTATAAGTCCGTTTTTTACAGTAAACAAAGTTACACCAACTTTGATCTGTTTAAAAATTGTTTTCACTCTTTCCATACCGGTATCCGTAATAAATATTTGCCCAAAGTCGTGATGCGATACCATTTTCATTAATTTTTCTACTCTGCTGTCATCCAGCTTGTCAAAAATATCATCTAACAACAAAAGAGGCTTAAATCCCTTGTTCTTTGCCAAATACGCATATTGGGCAAGTTTTAAAGCAATTAAAAATGATTTCTGCTGTCCCTGCGAACCGAATTTTTTTAATGGCATTCCACTAATAATGAACCCAAGTTCATCTTTATGTATTCCTGTAGTCGTTCTTTCCAGCACACGGTCCTTTTCTACCGATTTAATTAAAAGTTCCTGAAAACGGGAATCATTCAACTGTGATTGGTAGTGAAGTTCAACAGTTTCTTTATGATCAGTAAGGTATGTATAATATTGGTTAAAAAGGGGAATAAATTCATCCATAAACACTTTACGCACAGCAAATATTTTTTCGCCACAGGCAATGAGCTGTTCATCTAAAATTTGCAATAAAGTTGCATCATATCTTTTGGTTAGTGCAATTTGTTTGAGGAGTGCATTTCTATTTAATAAAACACGGTTGTAAGCAATCAACTGATCAAGATAATGTGCATCTGTTTGCGAAATTACGTTATCTATAAACTTACGCCTTTCTTCACTGCCTTCCATAATCAAATTGACATCATATGGAGAAACCATAACCACAGGAAATAAGCCAATGTGATCAGAAAGCTTATCGTATTCTTTTTTATTCCGCTTAAATTGTTTTTTTTGGTTTTTCTTTACGCCACAGCTAATTTTTTCATTTCTACTGTCCCGGTTAAAATCTCCCTGAATCATAAAAATGTCTTCTCCAGTTTTAATCTGCTGGCCATCAATAGGATTAAAATAGCTTTTACAAAGGCATAAATAATGAATTGCATCGAGCATATTCGTTTTGCCCGAACCATTATCACCTGTAAAAACATTCACAGTTTCTGAAAAAACCAATTCCGCATCGGTATAGTTTTTAAAATTAAGAAGGGTAATATTCTTTAACCACATAAATATGGCGCAATTTACCCTTTTTTAGCCTCTAAATAACTAATGATTAATTAAATACTTAAAATAAGGTTGATACTTTGATTGAAAAATGTATTTTTGCAATCTTAATTTTTAAAACAAACATGTCTACAACAGATAATCAGACAGGTCAACCTGTTAGAAAAGGTTCATTTTTACAAGAAAACAATAAAAGTTTACTATTTATAGCTGCTGCTGTTGTAGTATTGATTGGGGTATATTTTTGGTACCAGAATGTGTACCTAAAAAACCGTGCTGAGGAAGCTTCAAGCAAAATGTTTAGGGCAGAGCAATTTATCGGCGTTGATTCTTTGTCAAACAAAGCAATCAAAGGTGAAGGTGGCTATCCTGGCTTAGAGCAAATTGCCGAGGAGTATGACAATACAAAATCTGCAAACTTAGCCAATTTATACTTAGGTGGAATCTATTTGCGTAAAGGTGAGTATAAAAAAGCAGTAGAATCTTTAAGCAAGTACAGCGCTACCGGCAGTCCTGTTGCAGATCCATTAGCTCTAGGCTTATTGGGCGATGCATACAGCGAATTAAAAGATTACAAGCAAGCAGTAACTTATTATAAAAAAGCATCTGATAAAGCCAGCAAGTTTACTTCTCCAATGTTTTTGAAAAAATTAGGCCTAGTCAATGAAAACTTGAAGGATTTCAAAGGTGCAGTAGATGCTTATTCAAAAATTAAGGCACAATATCCTGAAAGCCAGGAAGCACAAATAATTGATGCATATATTGCTCGTGCACAAGAACAGGTTAAATAATAAATACCATATATATAAAAAAAGACAACCCCAACCGGTTGTCTTTTTTTATGGGCTGGAGTTATTTGCGCTTATTTATTAAAGGCTGTCATTGTTTTGGCTGGCCCAACAGTAACAAAACTTTCGATCAACTCTACACTTCTATCAATCAGGGCCGGCAACTCTGGAAGTTCCTCTTTATCGAACTGTCCCAGTACAAAATCCACTTGCCTACCCTTAGGGAAATGATCTCCAATACCAAAACGTAAACGGGCATAATTTTGCCCTCCACACAGCTCTTCAATACTTTTTAATCCATTGTGTCCTGCACTGCTCCCCTGTAATTTTAATCTAAGCTTGCCCAAGGGTATAGCTAAATCATCAACAATAACCAAAACATTTTGAGGTTCAACCTTCAGGTCTTTCATCCAATAATTTACTGCTTTACCGCTGAGGTTCATATAAGTTGTCGGTTTTATTACATGTAGTTTTCTTCCTTTAAAACTCACTTCAGCATAATAGGCTAATTTTACGTTTTCAAAACGTCCATTAAGTTTTTCAACTAAGGCATCGCCCACATTAAAACCGATGTTATGCCTCGTATTATGATATTCAGGTCCGATATTGCCCAAACCAACAATCAGGTATTTCATGTGGCAAAGGTAAATGCTTAAAGCTAAAACACCAAAAGCTAAAACAGGAAACAGTGGGTTTGCTGATGAATGATAAAAGATCACATAAAAAAAGTGGCAAGGAAAAATTTCCTTGCCACTTCATTATACATCAGGGATACTGACTATTTTTTACCTTTAGCAGCTTCAGTTTCTGCTTGTTTTAATGCTCTACTCATACCTACAGAAACAATTGTATCTTCTGGAGTATTGGTAATTACATATTGATCAGCTTTAAGATCGCGAACGCGAACTAAACCACCAACTTCTAGTTTCTCAATGCTTACTTCAACACTTTGAGGTACATTTGCAGGTAAGCCTTTAACACGTAGTTTACGTAATTTTTGAGCCAGTTTACCACCCATTTTCACACCTGGTGATGTACCGGTTAATTTTACAGGCACTTCAATAACCACTTCTTTATCATCAAATAATTGAAGAAAATCGATGTGCATTAATACATCTGTTAATGGGTGAAACTGTGCATCTTTTACGATTGCTTTTGTTTTTGTACCATTTACATCTATTTCTACGAAGTTAGCTTCTGCAGTATAAATAACATCTTTTAAATCGGCAATTACAACAGCTAAATGTTGTTGTTCTTTGCCACCATACAATACCGCAGGCACCTTACCTTCGTAACGAAGTTCCTTGGCATCGCGTTTCCCTACGTTCTCTCTTGGAGAACCGCTAATTGCGATTGTTTTCATTTTTTTTATATTTATTATTAGTATAGCGTTTTCAGCACCCAAAAAGCAACAGCCTTATTTAGCTTCCAACCTTAAATTAAACTTTAAAAAGCTCACTTATTGAGCCATGTTCATTTACATTGGCAATTGCCCTTGCAAACAACTCTGCGGTACTTAATACTTTAATCTTTGGGCTTTCTTTTTTCAAAGGAATGGTATCTGTAACAATCAGCTCAGAAAGCACTGAGTTTTCTACAGTTTCAATAGCCTTGCCTGATAAAACAGCATGCGTACAAACTGCTCTTACACTTCTGGCCCCATTCTCCATAATTAAAGCCGCCGCTTTTGATAAAGTACCTGCTGTATCACAGATATCATCTATCAAAACAATATCCTGATCAGTCACATCACCTATGATCGACATGGATTCTATTTCATTTGCACGTTTTCTTCGCTTATCGCAAATAATTACTTCGGCATTAAAAAATTTAGCAAAGCTTCTTGCTCTGTAAGACCCTCCCATATCGGGCGATGCTATCGTTAAATTTTTAAGGCCTAAACTCTTAATATAAGGCACAAAAATAACTGATCCATCCAAGTGATCTACCGGTATGTCAAAAAAACCCTGAATTTGAGCAGCGTGCAAATCCATGGTCATAATACGGTGTATACCCGCTGATTTTAATAGGTTAGCCACCAGTTTAGCTCCTATTGCCACACGGGGCTTATCTTTTCTATCTTGCCTGGCCAGTCCATAATAAGGAACTACAGCCGTAATATAGTGTGCCGAAGCCCGTTTAGCCGCATCAACCATTAACAAGAGCTCCATTAAATTATCACTTGGCTGATAAGTAGACTGGATTAAAAAGACATCGCAACCTCTAACTGTTTCATCAAAAGAGGGCTGAAATTCACCATCACTGAATTTGTGAATGGTTACATCACCAAGTGGCCTGCCGTAATGTTCGGCTATCTTGATGGATAATCCTTTAGAACCTGTTCCGGAGAATAATTTTACCGGGTTAAACTGCAATGGCATGATCCGTGTGTAGTTTACGGTTAAAAAAAATCGGATCATGTATTTAAAACACGACCCGATGTTAAATGTTGTCCGACCTGGATTCGAACCAAGACAAACGGTACCAAAAACCGTTGTACTACCCTTATACTATCGGACAAACTAACTTTTGGAGACATGTACCTCCTAAAGGGAATGCAAATGTAGGGAGGTTATTTTAATTATGCAAGAACGATTTGAAAAAAAATTAAATTATTTTCAAGATTGGGGGTCAATAGGCAAAAAGCGTTAATTTTTGTTAAAACCATGCAACTATTTACTTTTTATGTCGACTATATTAGTTAATTTCGGCAGCATTTTTATGTCAAACTAAAATTAATTACATTATCATAAACCAATGAATTATTCAAAAGTTAACAATATAGTAGGCTGGCTCTGCTTTTTGATTGCAACATTAACCTATGTTTTAACACTCGAGCCTTCAGCCAGTTTTTGGGATTGTGGCGAATTTATAGCCTCGGCCTACAAGATGCAGGTTGTACACCAACCTGGGGCGCCGTTATTCTTAATGATCCAAAGGTTCTTCTCTATATTCGCTGGTGGCAATACTGCGAAAATTGCCTATTGGATGAACATTGGTTCTGCAGTATCAAGTGGAGCAACTATATTATTTTTATTTTGGACCATCACCGCTTTTGCAAAAAAGATTGTACTTAAAGCTGGTGATACCTTAACCACCGGAAAACTGATCAGTATTATGGGGGCAGGTGCTGTTGGTGCCTTAGCCTATACCTTTTCTGATAGTTTTTGGTTTTCAGCTGTAGAATCTGAGGTATATGCCCAGTCATCATTATTTACTGCTATTGTATTTTGGGCAATTTTAAAGTGGGAAGCCCATGCTGATGAGCCTAAAGCAGACCGCTGGTTATTATTTATAGCCTATATCATGGGCCTATCAATAGGTATCCACTTATTAAACCTTCTGACCATACCTGCAATGGCCTTTGTTTATTATTTCAAAAGAACCAAACAAACAACAACTGCTGGTATTTTTAAAACGCTAATTGTAGGAATATTGATTTTGGGCATTATACAGTATGGCATTATCCAATATTTGGTTTCTTTTGGTGCGTATTTTGATCTTTTCTTTGTAAATACATTAGGTTTGGGCTTTGGCACAGGTGTATTGTTTTTTGCAATTCTGCTTATAGCCCTTTTGGTATGGGGAATTCGTTATTCTATTAAACACCAAAAGAAAATATTAAACCTGGCTTTACTTTCTGTTGTGCTCATCATTTTTGGTTATGGGTCATTTGCCATGATCGTTATCCGTGCAAAGGCAGATCCAAACTTAAACAATAGTGCCCCTAAAGATGCTTTTTCGTTCTTAAGCTATTTAAACAGGGAGCAATATGGCGACCGGCCTTTATTATTCGGACCGAATTACAACTCGGAAAGAGATGGCGTTACCGAAGGCAAAACTTTGTATAGAAAAGGGGCTGACAAATATGAAGTTGCCGGCAAGAAAAATGATTATAGCTATAAAGACAATACGCTTTTACCACGTATGTACAGCGAAGACCAAAGGCATGCTTCATTTTATAAGGAATGGATGCACCTGGACGACAGCAAAAAACCAAACCTGGTTGATAATGTTGGCTTTTTGGCCAGCTACCAGATTGGATATATGTATATGCGCTACTTTTTTTGGAATTTCGTTGGACGACAGAATGATGTTCAGGGACAGGGAAGCGGTTATGAAGGCGAATGGCTAAGTGGCATTAAACCAATTGATTCTTGGAGACTGGGCGATCAAAGCCACCTACCTCCATCAACAATAGATAATAAGGCTTATAACCGTTTTTTCTTTTTGCCATTAATCATGGGATTAATTGGTGCCATTTGGTTATTTCAGCGTAATCCAAAAGATGCAGGCATTATTGGTTTGCTTTTCTTCTTTACCGGTATTGCCATTGTACTTTACCTGAACCAAAAACCTTTAGAGCCACGCGAAAGAGATTATGCGTATACAGGCTCTTTTTATGCATTTTCTATTTATATTGGGCTTGGAGTGCTCGCCCTCAGAGAATGGCTGTTTAAAAAATTAACCCCTGCAACCGGAGCCATTGCGGCCACTTTAATCGGATTATTAGCCGCACCAGGCATTATGGCGAATCAGGGCTGGGATGACCACGACCGCTCTACCAAGCTTGTTCCTCATGACATTGCTTATGATTACCTGCAGTCGTGTGCCCCAAATGCTATTTTGTTTACTTACGGAGATAATGATACTTATCCACTTTGGTATATACAGGAGGTTGAAAATGTAAGGCCTGACGTTCGTATTGTTAACTTGAGTTTATTTGACACCGATTGGTATATAAATGGAATGAGGCAAAAACAAAACGAATCAGAACCACTTCCAATCACCATGAAACCAAACCAATATGTGCAGGGTGAGCGTGATGTGATGCCTTATGACGACTATAAAATTGCAGGAAGCATTGAGCTTAAAAATGTAGTAGATCTTTTATTATCAGATAATGATGATGATAAAGTTGCGATGCAGGATGGCACAAAATCGAACTTTTTACCGACAAAGAACCTTAAATTAACCATTAACCCGCAGGAGGTGATCAGTACGGGTACGCTATCTGCTGCCGATGCAGATAAAATTACACCTGTAATGGAATGGAAATTTAATAAGGGCTATGTAACTAAAGGTACTTTGGCCATGTTTGATATATTGGCACACAACAACTGGAAAAGGCCAATTTATTTCGCCTCTACGGTGCCTTCAGAGCAATACAATGGCTTAGACAAGTTTTTATACAGCGAAGGCCTTGCAATGCGCCTACTGCCTTTAAAGGCCGACACAGCAGCAAACAGAGATGAATTAATTAATACCCCTGCGCTTTACAAAAATGTAATGGACAAGTTTAAATGGGGAAATATGAAAACGGCAAAATATTTAGACCCTCAGTCATCTGATGACACCTTTATATTTACGAACCTATTCAACAGTTTAGCCGGAAGTTTGATTAAAGAAGGCAAAAATGAAGAAGCTAAAAAAGTTGTAGATCGTTATTTCGCAGTAATGCCTGAAACTTTTTATGGAATCAGAACTGTTTTAGGTAAATACTATATGGCTGAAAACCTATATAAATTAGGCGAGAATGATAAGGCAAATGATATGCTGAGCAAAACAGCAGACTATATCCAAAAAGAGCTTAACTATCTGGCTGACATCTCTCAATCAAAAAAGAACTTAACAGGTATGCAGAACGTACAAACCGGTTTGTATTTTTTACATCAAATGATCGAGACCAGCAAAAAAGCTAAACAAGATAAACTGGCTTCTAAACTGGAAGGGATATTTAATGGTTTAGAAAACCGTTTCTCTGTTTACTTTGCACAACAGCCGCAATAAATCAAAAGGCATTTATCTTTTAATCCAGATAAATGCTTTTTAATGCCATAAATAATACTGCATAAAAAAAACCTGTTTGATTTAACAAACAGGTTTTTTTATGTGCTTTACGTCTATTTAAATTTATTCATTTACAACACCCATGGCACAAAACTTATTGATTCTCTTTTCAATCAGTTTATCTGTTTTTTCCTTACCTAAAATAGCCAGGTCTTTTACAATCTGTTCTTTCAAAGTTGCGGCCATTAAATCTGGGTTTTGATGCGCACCGCCTAAGGGTTCGTTAATAATTCCGTCTATTAAATGATTGCTAAACATATCACTAGAGGTGAGCTTTAAGCACTCTGCTGCCTTTTCTTTAAAATCCCAGCTTCTCCATAAAATGGAAGAACAGGATTCAGGAGAGATAACGGAGTACCAGGTATGTTCCAACATATAAACACGGTCGCCAATTCCAATGCCCAGTGCACCGCCTGAGGCACCCTCACCTATTACAATACAAATGATAGGCACTTTCAAAACTGACATTTCCAATAGGTTTCTGGCAATGGCTTCTCCTTGCCCACGCTCTTCGGCTTCCAAACCTGGATAAGCACCCATGGTATCAATAAAAGAAATAACAGGTTTGTTAAATTTCTCGGCCAAGCGCATTAAACGGAGTGCTTTGCGGTATCCCTCTGGGTTGGCCATACCGAAATTACGGTATTGGCGCTCTTTAGTGTTTTTTCCTTTCTGATGTCCGATAACCATCACTGTTTGGCCATTTACTGTCGCAAATCCGCCAACAATTGCCTTATCATCTTTAACCGTTCTATCGCCATGAAGTTCGATAAAATCATCACAGATCATGTTCACATAGTCTAAAGTCTGTGGTCGGTCTGCATGACGGCTCATTTGTACTTTTTGCCATCCCGTTAAATTACTATAAACGGTTTTAATGGTTTCATCTAATTTACCATCAAGCTCCTCTAACGTGGCAGACATATCTACCTTTGTTTTTTCGGCAACCTGCTTAACCTTTTCTACTTGCTGAACCAAGTCAGCTATAGGTTTTTCAAAATCGAATGATGTTTTTATCTGTTGCATAATTGGGCGGTAAAATTAAGTATAAATATTCAATTATGAATATTTATACTGAACACATAAAGTTAAATTTATCAGTGTATGTTAATTCCATTTCTACCTTTTCATCATACAAAGGCAAAACTGAATACTATTCCTATTCCTAACCCTGCATTTAAACCTGCAACAAAATTAAACGCATCTGCAACCTATGTTGTGTTTGCAAGCTTTTAATAAACTCTAAAATGCTATAATCTGTGCCGATTTGGGCATAACAACAGTAGAAATGCAAGTTCCTGAATCGTTATTTAATTCCATTTCTGTTAATAGTTCAATAGTTAATGATGGATCCTTAATTTTCAAAATATCATCAGGAATCTGAACAGTTGCGCTTAAGGTTTGGTTACGGTCAAAATTCGCAACGACCAACAAACGCTCTTTTTCTGTATACCGGAAATAAGCATACATGCGGTTATTCATGTTTCCTGTTGGTGGGACTTCGTATATATGACCATAAAAAACCGCATCACTTTGAGTTGATATTTTTAAAAGCTTTTGATAATAAACTCTTAATTTTCGTTCTGCATCTTTTAGTTGATGTCCGTCAAACAAGCCGTCATTCATCCATTTCTGGTGGCTTGGCACACCCCAGTAATCAAATATGGTTGTACGTCCGTCATCGCCACTGAAGCCTTCTGGCCCCTTTCCTGGCTCGCCAACTTCCTGTCCAAAATACAACATGATGGGTCCTGGGCCTAAGGTGGCTGACACGACCATAGCTGGCAATGCCAGTTCTGCATCCCCTGCAAACCCTTCAGAGGCAATACGTTCTTCATCATGATTTTCCAGAAACCGCAGCATGCGCTCACCAAAGCCAGCACTTTCAATTTTCCAAACATAACTTATAGACGCTACATCTGCATTGGGATCATTTTTGATTAATTTCTTTAAACCATCATACAAACCTACTTTATCATATAAATAATCAAATCTACCTGCTGTTAAATACGTTTCGTATACCGCCGGATTATAGGCTTCACCAATAAAAATTAAATTTGGATTTATGCATTTTACCTGTGGAATTACCCAATTCCAAAATTCAACCGGCACCATTTCTGCAACGTCACAGCGAAAACCATCAATACCCTTATTGGCCCAAAAAGTTAAAATATCCCGCATTTTTATCCAAACGGGTGGTATCGGATTAAAATATTTCTGTGCTCCGTCTTGATAGTCTACTCCATAATTTAACTTTATAGTTTCATACCAATCATCAGCTTTGGGTTGCCCGAACACATTATTTCCTGTTACTTTAGCCGGATTCTCATCAAATTTTCCATCTTGTAACCCAGAAATCGGTGTAAGTCCGGTCTCTTTTTCAGGCACTAAAAAGGATTGATCTGGTATATAATAGAAATCATTTGTTTGACTGAATTTTTGAGTAACGTCATCTTGTACACCAAAGTCAATTGCATTTTCTGGCTTTGCATAAGAATGGTAGCTTCTGGCTACATGATTGGGAACAAAATCTATAATTACATTGATTTTTTTTGCATGGGTACGGGCAATTAGAGCTTCAAATTCCTGCATGCGGTTTTCAACGTTAACAGCTAAATCCGGATCTACATCATAATAGTCGCGAACAGCATAAGGAGAACCTGCTCTGCCCTTAACCACATCAGCATCGTCGGCTTTTATTCCATAAGCGCTATAATCGGTTAAACTTGCATGTGCCAAAACACCAGTATACCATACATAGTTTACGTAGAGCTCTTTTAAACCATCTAAAGCTTTATCTGTAATGTCGTTAAATTTACCACATCCATTCTGCTCTATTGTACCATAGGGAATGTTTGTTGAGTTTTTATTGCCAAACAAGCGGGGCAATAATTGATAAATTACAATTTTTCCATTCCTCATTTTGTTCTTTTTTGATTACTATAGCACACACGCTACTTTTAACATCGCACTTCCCGCTAATTCGTATGACTGGGATTTAATATTAATACTTAGGCCAGCTTCACTTTTATTTAAAATTTGAATACTGGTCCTTTCAACTGTAATTTTTAATGTTGCAACCCTAAAACCAATTGTAAAAGAAAAAGACTCCCATTTATCAGGCAAAAAAGGATTAAAATATAACTGGTCATTGCGTATACGCATACCTGCAAAACCTTCAACAACACTCATCCATGTTCCAGCCATGGATGTAATGTGCAATCCATCCTGCGTATCATTATTGTAATTGTCCAGGTCTAAACGGGCCGTGCGCAGATAAAGTTCATAAGCACGGGCTTTGTCATTAAGCTTTGCAGCCAAAATACTATGTACACATGGCGACAAAGAACTTTCATGAACGGTACGGGGTTCATAGAAATCGAAATTTTTTCTGATGGTTTCTAAATCATAGTTTTCTTCAAAAAAGTATATTCCCTGTAATACATCTGCCTGTTTAATAAAACAAGAACGCAGAATTCGGTCCCAGCTCCATTTTTGGTTAATAGGTCTTTCACTTAAGGGCAGGTCTTTTACTAAAATCTGTTCTTTATCCAGGTATCCATCCTGTTGCAAAAAAATACCTTTTTCTGTGTCTATCGGATAATACATATGCTCAATAATATCAGCCCAATCTTTAAATTCCTGTGGATCAAAGCTTAAGGATTTCATTACATTATTATATTTTTTGGGTTGTTGCGCCTCAACAATTTCTGCAACTTCGGTTGCATATTTCATGCACCAGGTTGCTAAGGTATTTGTATACCAGTTATTATTTACGTTGTTTTCATATTCATTGGGCCCTGTTACCCCAAGCATAACGTACTGCTGTTTATCAACACTCCAGTTTACCCGCTGTTTCCAGAAGCGGGCAATTCCAATAAGCACCTCCAATCCGTAATCAATCAAATAACCGACATCACCTGTATAGCGGATATAATTAAAAATGGCAAAAGCAATTGCTCCATTTCGATGGATTTCTTCAAAAGTAATTTCCCATTCATTATGGCATTCTTCACCGTTCATTGTTACCATTGGGTACAAGGCTGCCCCATTTTTAAATCCCAGCTTTTCTGCATTTTCTATTGCTTTGCCCAGTTGTTTATATCGGTAAATCAACAGGTTTCTACTTACTTCTTGTGGAGCAGTTGCCAAATAGAATGGCACACAATAGGCTTCGGTATCCCAATAAGTTGAACCTCTATATTTTTCGCCCGTAAATCCCTTTGGACCAATATTCAACCGATCATCCTTACCTGTATATGTTTGAAACAGCTGGAAAATATTAAAGCGAATGGCTTGCTGAGCAGCCACATCACCTTTAATAACAATATCACTATCATCCCATTTAGCGATCCAAGCTTCAGCCTGCGCCTTTAACAAAGCATCAAATCCTTTTGCTGATGCTTTGGCAATTGCTGATTTTGTGTGGCCTAAAAGTGCCTGTTTAGGATAATTTTCAGAAGACAGGTTGGCCACAATTTTAATTAGGGCAATTTCTTCATTTACCTTAACATTAACAGAAAAAACCTGTCCTATAAATTTTTCCTTACGTACCGTTTCAGCATTTAAATCCAGCCTTTTACCGTTTTTATATATTTCGATCTGACTTCCGGTACAAACTTCAAAATTTGTTTTTTTGGTCCTAACCTTTAAATAAGCTTCCGCGCCATTCACTTCATCATAAACCGGCTCCCAAAATTTTTCATCATAATTGCTGTCCTCGTTTTTAACATCGCCATTGATAAATGGCATTAAAGTTAGCTTTCCCTCAAAATTTATAGGTTTAATGCTGTAATGAACAGCAGCGGTTTCATCGCTCACAATACTGCAAAAACGAACTGATTTTACCTGGAGCATTTTGCCACTTTTTAATTTAGCTATAAAGTTGCGTTCTAAATAGCCTTCACGCATATTTAAGATCCGTTTAAAACCACTTACCTCAGCTTTAGCCAAGTCGAGTATTTCATCTTCAACTTTAATTTCAATGCCAATCCAATTTGTCGCATTCAGTACTTTGGCAAAGTATTCAGGATATCCATTCTTCCACCATCCTACCCTGGTTTTGTCTGGGTAGTAGATACCCGCAATATAGTTTCCAGATAAGGTGTCACCGGTATAGGTTTCTTCGAAATTGCCCCGTTGCCCCATACGGCCATTTCCTATGCTGAAAATACTTTCTGAAATTTTATTTAAATGTGCATCAAAGCCTTCTTCAATAATACTCCATTCATCTGCTTTAATATAGCTTCTCATAATTTAGCATTAAGTCGTTCGCATCAAGACATAATTGTTCTATACCCTATATTTTATTTTTAAAGATTTTCTAAATCTTTAATTGTTAGTTTATTTAAACCACTTACCACAAGGTCTGCCTTGTTGAGTATTTCTTTTTTACCAATTCCAACTGCCTTCATTCCAGCTCTTTTTGCAGCCTCTATACCTGCTGCTGCATCCTCAAATACAACACAGACTGCTGGTTTTAAACTTAAAAGCGCAGCGCCTTTCAAAAAAACTTCTGGCTCGGGTTTAGATTTTGTAACCATGTTACCATCTACAACCGCATCAAAAAAATGCGCAAGGTTTGTTTTATCTAAAATCATACCTGAATTTTTACTTGCTGAACCCAATACCAGTTGATACCCATTTTTATGTAAAGCACTTAAAAATTCAACGGCCCCCGGCAAAACTTCAGCAGGTGTCATTTTCGAAATCATCTCTACATACCAGGTGTTTTTTAGAGCCGCAAGCTCCTCTTTTTCAGGCTCAGTTTTTTGCACTTTTCCCCACGTTAAAATTTTATTTAAGCTCTCCATACGGCTGATTCCTTTTAGTTGCTCATTTTGCTTTTCTGTAAAATCAAAATTCATGGTTTGGGCTAAACGTCTCCAGGCTTGATAATGGTACGCCGCAGTATCTACCAAAACCCCATCTAAATCAAATAAGCAGGCTTTAATCTGCACTTTTGGCACCAAACTCTGTATACTTTCTTGCATTTTATCAATGTTATATTATTCAGCTCAACTGAGCCAATTTCATTTTCATTAGTAATTACACTTTGGTTAAGCTATTGTTTTTTGATCACATTGATTTTTATCATTATAATTTTCTCAATTTATTTTTTTTTCAAACAAAAAATAACATTTTTGTATTATTGATAATACCTGGTTTATAATGTATTAACAATTATTTTATATTGCAGCATTTTAAAGAACCATTTTAAACAAATGAATAAAAAAATATTTATCGCAGATGATGACGAAGGAATTGTAGATGCGGTAACCATGATTCTTGAAGTAATGGGCTATGATGTAGAGTTTACTTTTGACGGTGGAACTGTAATTGATGCCGTTAAGAACAAACCAGATTTGATTTTATTAGATATCTGGATGTCAGGACATGATGGTAGAGACATTTGCAAGCAATTAAAAAATGATGCTGACCTTAAAGATATTCCTATTTTAATGATTTCTGCCAGCCGTGACATCAAACAGTCTGCGCTTGATGCCGGGGCAAATGATTTTATGGAAAAGCCTTTTGAAATGGATTCCCTACTAAACAAAGTAAATCATTTATTAAATTAACACCTGTTTAACTGGGCACTCCTATTTAAGCTTCTCTAAAATAAATTTTTTCAGGCAACTGTTTAAAAACAAAAATGGTTACATGACAGAACCACAACTTATGGTTGACTACTCTTCCCCTGAAATTTTCTAAGATATAGTCTCCCCCTCCCCCAAGATTAGCCTCCCTCACATACACGAGCTCTAAAACATCAGCCTCATTCAAATATTCATCAGCCATGATCAGTTCGCAAGAACTGCCCTGCCCTGTGATCCAGTTTAACAGTTCGTCAGCTCCTTCAACCATTTGCAGATCGGCCGGATCCCCATCCCATTCCGGAATATCTGCGTACCATTCATCACTTAAATTTTTATAAAACCTGATTTTTCGTTCCATATTTGTAAAGAAATAAAAATCTATGCCATAGTTTAATATAAAAATTGCTAAATTTAATAGTATAGATGCCGGAAGATAAAAAAACTATTCAAAGAAAAATAATCCACATCGATATGGATGCGTTTTATGCTTCTGTTGAACAGCGTGATTTTCCGCAGTATAGAGGTAAACCAATTGTTGTTGGAGGAAAACCAGATAGCCGTGGGGTTGTTGCTACGGCGAGTTATGAAGCAAGGCAGTATGGTATCCGTTCTGCTATGTCCTGTAGCAAAGCTTATCAATTGTGCCCACACGCCATATTTGTTTACCCAAGGTTTGATGCTTACACAGATGCATCTAAAAGTATTCGCGAAATATTTAAACGTTATACGGATTTAATTGAGCCACTTTCATTAGATGAAGCCTACCTGGACGTAACCGAAGATAAATTAAATATTGGTTCAGCGATCGACATTGCTCAATCCATTAAAGATGCGATTAAAAAAGAACTGGGCTTGACTGCTTCGGCAGGGGTTTCGGTCAATAAATTTATTGCAAAAATTGCCTCTGATATGAATAAGCC
>Ga0116227_10010312_pt1 | contig 16398 bp, 9 predicted proteins | sample S1TSphgellanicum_FD_89693 | JGI IMG/M metagenome (GOLD analysis project Ga0116227, IMG submission 89693) | Host-associated microbial communities from peat moss isolated from Minnesota, USA - S1T2_Fb - Sphagnum magellanicum MG | ecosystem: Host-associated > Plants > Peat moss > Unclassified...
CTTGGTGTTTTCTTGTTTTTTGCTTCGTGCATTCTCTCATGTTATTCAATGTTTTTTTTATTCCTTATTTGATGTTCTTTCTTTTCCTACTTGACAATCATAGTTCCCACAATTTTAACAAATAAGATAACTTAAGTGACCACATCAAAAAACACCTTTTGTAAATATAACAACAAATTATCATTGGAGTGAGAATTGGCCGCTTGAGAATTGACCCTTGTAAAAAATATTCAAAATTTTGATACTTGGATAGGGTGTCAAAAGGTAGTAAGGTTCACATTTTTGCCCTAGATAGTTTATTATTTATCACTTGAACAAGTATTATATCTAGTTTAAACAATTTTTAAAGTTTTCATGACTTGGTCAATTTCTTAATCTATTAATTGATTGTTGAACAAGTCATTGGTTTTTTCAACAATGAATTTGTCTTTTTAAAAAGGGCAATTTTCACTTCATCCATTCCCAGTAAATAGAATAATAATTTTTTTTTTCAAGTAAGGTCGATGCATGGTTGGGTGGACCAACTTGAGTGTCACACCAACCAATTTTACCTTGTGGTTGCCATTGCAATGCCCATGTCACTTTATAAGTTTTTAAATGTATTAAAATGGATTTTAATAACTTATGACAAGCTCTAGGAGATAATCCATGGCTAGCACATTCGACAAATCAAAACTACAAAACTCAACTATTGAGACAAACCAATTACCTACTAGGATTTGTTTCCCAAAATAAATATGCACTCAAGACCACAATCGAAAAAAATGGCCAGAAAACTAGACCAACCTAGAGGAAGATACCTACAAGTCACCATAATTTGTTTACTACAAAGATGCAGATGCATTGGTGCCAGTGGTGATAACTAATGTTTAGATTACACCTCCAATGCTAGAATCTTAGAATGACAGTGACGAAAACACATTAGAAGACATGGTGGAATCATCCATGGGAATGCGCAATGAAATAACTTCAAATCCTTAAGGCTCCCCTCCTTACTACAGAAGAAAAAGGTGCTAGATATTTAAAGGTAGAAGGCACTATTGTGAACTACGCCACGTAATGATTCAAGATGAATCCTTACTATAGAAGAAGAAGGTGATAGATATTTAAAAGTAGAAAACATTGTTGTGAGTTATGCCATGTAACGATTCAAGATGAATGATAAGAAGATTTTTGAATTGTGCAAGATTCTTCTAGGTGTGTAACTATGTTTTTTTTCTCTTTTGTGCACATGAGTTGAATAAAGTTATTGGTTTTTATGAACTTGGATTGTTGAAGGAAACACACACAATCTCCTTCAATAGTCATTAAGTACACATTTTGGAGTACACTTAGTTTATGCTCCAAAGGGAAGTGGAAACCTAAACCCTTCCCAAGATATATATGAATGAAAGGAAGACAAAGATATTTTGGTTTATTTGACAAGTTGAAGCAAATTTGACAAAAAAATACTAGAAATAAATCTATTTGTTTTAAAAGTTGGAAAATTTGCTTTGATCAAAAGCAAATGACATGTATCAAAAGCACATCAATGCATGTAACCCCTTTCGTTTCACAATGTTGCAGTTCAATTTGAAAGCAAGGCAGGCATATTATAATTCTATTTAATTTAGACTATGAATTCTTGACATTGCAGGGAGTAGGCATTTGGAATGGGGTTACAAACGACAAAAATTAAAATGTAGAAAACTATCAACTTGAATATCCCAATGGAGAAAATATATCAAGAGAAATATTTGAAGAAACAAATAGTGAAGAGTTTTTTAACCCCCCAAAAAGACCTCAAAAAAGTGAGGAAAATAGGCTTGCAAAAAACAATGGTGAAAGTATTACAATGATGCTAAAATGAACATTTGATAAAACAATTTGCAAACAATTTCAATCTCCATGTTTTTAAAGAGAAAAAGATTACAAAATCAAGATTAATGGAAAAGGATGAATTATTCACAAACAGTGTGGTGTTGATTGTTTTAAATGATGAGTTCGAAACCGAGGATGCATTAACTTGTAGTGAAAAAGATGAGTATGAGATGCCAATTGTGAATGATTGTGACATCCAAGAGTTCAAATATACACAAATGATGTATTGAGTATATGTTGATGTAAACATGAGCATGTTTTGAAAGGTTGGCATGGAACCAACTAAAAGTTTTATAGTCTAATCTAATAGGAGGCCCAAAAATTTGGAAGGGAAGTTAAGCCTAAGAATTCTTTCACATGGTGGAACAAGAATTAATAGTTTTAAAGGGAAACCCATTCTACAAACTCATAGGACACAATTTGCGATTCACCTTTAGTTGCGACTTAAAATAAGGAAGTCAATGTGACACACCCCCAAGCTCCTTAATGGACTCAAATGTGAGTCCAAACTGAAAATAGCGGAAAAGTAAGGAGTTGGGGCATGCTCCCTGGCTCGCAGCATTTTGAGGGGTAGAAGGGCGTGCTGGAGCTCGAGGATGGGACTAGGAAGAGTGACAAGCATCAACTACTCACACGAACTTGCACAAAACCAACACAAGGTTGTTAGTGCATAGTTTGGGCACTTTTGGTGTTAAGATGAGCCATGGGCAATTCGGACTCACAAGACTCACCACGGCTCGGACTTGGGGGAAGCCACCACCTTTCCCCTTATATTATACTATGTGCCTCTCCACGAGGCCCACATCCAAATGGCTTTTTGTCCCGGGACTCCTAAGTGGGAGTCCCGAAATTGCCAAAGTCGAGACTTCTGCGACTTTGGAGCCCCATAACTTGGTGTGTAGACCTCCAATCGAGATGAGTTCTGAAGTAAAGTTGTAGTCCTTGTCAAGAGCTTTCCAATGGTATATCGCATGCCACCTGCACGTAAGGAAATCATATCGATTCTTGATTTTTAGTGGTCGGGAGTCAAATTGCCAATTTGACTTCCGACTTTTCTTTTGGCCATAACTTGTGTTGTTTCAGATGTCCAAATGGGTGATGCGAGCCTATTTTAGACATCTACGTTTCAATATCTTTTCACTGATATAAAGAACTTTTCAAGCCATTGCATTTTGGCCCTTACAATCACTCTCTGAACATTCAGGAGTCCACCGGGACTCCAACTCCCAACATGGGAGTTCACCTGGGAGTGTGAGGTTTCTTTCCCTCACACTCACACTCTTTTGCACTTCCGAGGCATGAAAATGCGATTCCTGGACTTAGTCTTGGCCCACATCCTTGTAAGCCCTTTGCCTTGGTCGCGAGCCGAAGGTTAGGGTCGTGACACAATGACAATGTAATGTAGGATAATAAATTTTCTATTCAAAATTCATTCACAATTGCAAGAAGACAATATCCAGTAAATAATATCCAAACAACCACCAATGTAATAGCAAAAGACATTGAGCAATCACATAAATTATTTCAAAATTTGATATTAAGTCCCTGAGATTTATTGTTATAAGGAACCATACCTTGGATTGATCAACAAAACAACACTTGTGAAGAAGTATAGAAATATTCAACATCAGATGTCATTTGGGTTGAACCAAATTTTGATAGTTTAATATTTATATGTATATTTTTTTGATTAATAGTCAGACATTATTAGTCACCATGGGAACCTCACAACTTGCAATCTTTATTCATTTGAGGTTGGCCATGACATTATCATTACAAATTGTAATTAAATTCTCTATTCAACGTAAGATTGACTAGCTAATCATGATGAATGACAAAATGAAGCATGTACACATCTAAGATCACTCTGAATCCATACATCCATAACCATGAACAAGTGCACAACATCTCCCAAAAATGTTACATTGCAGATCTTTTATCCCATGAAGGATTACTCCCTTGTGCAAAGGTGATAATGGGCACAAAGCTAATAAATAAAGGGAAAAAGAAATGCAGTCCTAAAACAAAACAAGACATTCGCTCGAGTCCATGAATAACAAACATGAAATATTTAAATTTTTTGTTATATATTAAAATTGGAGAGGGCAGGTAATTTTTATTTTGATTCAATTATGGTTAGAGAAAATGGGTTGAAATATTCTATGAACAAAGGAATCAATTGATACACAATTTGATAGGAAAACAATTCGACAAAAAAAATTGGAAAACAACAAAATTAAAAGTTTTCCACCCAACCACAAGATAACCTGGAAATCCAAGTCCTCCACCCCTAAGCTCAAACAAGGAATGTGAAACTAGAAGCTATGCATTTGAAGCTAGATCATTTATATATGTAAGAATAATTAAATCAATGTTCAAACTCTTAGAAGATGGATTTGGGGAGTTTATAGTAGCCATAGTTGTTGCCTAAGCCTTCGCATATGAAGGTAACACTAGGCTAATAAGTGGACTAGGAAAGAAATCCTTGTGTGTAAAAAAGAGCATGATTGTAAATCGAAGGGGGGAGGGCAACTCTTTGCAAGGAAGAAAAATAAAATCAATATGAACAATTGAAAAGAATGCACGATCATGAAATGAAGACAACCAAAACTTATTCACAATCCAAAACCCTTTTAGCTTTCTTCTTGGGTGGTGAGTCCATATCCAAAGAGTTACTCGACTTTTCGCTTTGTTGGAGATCAACTTCATTCACTAATGGAAGTATTGCTTCACGAAAGGCTACATCATTTGCCTCTAGTGCCATGACATGCCTTCCAATTATCTCACACATTCGAACAATGTTGCCTGCAAAAGTCTCCTTGGTGTCAACAACTTACAAATATTGGAAAATTGAAAATTGAATGTATTGAACAATGATGGGGCTCACTTGTAATAGAGTCCAAATGGACAATGAAAAAGTTAAAAGGAGAATAAACTTCCACAAGGTCTTGCAGAGTGAGGGATACTTTGATAGCTCTGAATGATACATTTGAGGCCAAGATGGCCATTAAATTTTTGGAGGTCCAATTCTAAAGAACATCTTCTTCCGCAACGAAAATTCTTGAAGAAATGATTGCAAGAGATGGCAGGAAAAGATGGAAGCCAATAGATGCAAGGAGGATGGCCTTGCTAATAAGTGTTTACACAATAACTCTTGGGGTAAGGGCAAATGCAAGCAAGAAATACATACATAGGGAAAATAGATGATTCAAGTGATGGAACTAACATATTTTATGAGTCTTGTCTTCAATGTTGATAATGGGAAAAAAGTTAATCACAGTCCATTATAGCTTTATGGAATTCGTAAGCATCAACAAAAGACGCAATTTCCTTTTGCATTAAAAAATCATATGGGTATAATAGAATAATTCCTCGCCTCTTGGTAAAGAAGTGCTCTACCAAGAAGAAGATTTTTTCCACATAGTCCTCAAAGGATCGATTCCAAATTGGAATCATTGAAGTTAGATCAGACACAAAAGGGACATTAACACCTCTAGGAATGTCGGCAAGGAGATCAACTCTACCTTCAAATGAGACCTGAAATAGATAAAAATTCAAAATTTCAGGAAGTTTAGACACAAATGGAGGGGAAATGAACTCAAATATGTAAATGTTAATGGAAATTACCTTTTTCGTGATGCTTGAAATTTGGCCTTCTTCCACCGGCCATTTTTTGCTTTTAAGTCGATTACATGCAATTGAATGCCATAAAAGATTGAGCACCTTTTTGAAGAACCTTGACCTTTTGCTAGAAGGAGTGAAAATAGGACTAGGGATTGGATGTTTCCCCTCAATCACAATAATAGGGGGCATTGAAATTGCATCAAAAGCCTAAGTAAGTGGTGTCTCTTGAAGGATATCCAAGGTCATTTGAAAATCATCTTGGGGCCTCTCTATATCAACCATAATTTCTAAGGCCACAAACTTCTCCTTACCTTTTTTCTTAGCAACATCCTTTGATTTTTTGGGACCTTGAAACATAGGGGTCCCTATAACCTTTTCTATAAACCCATGTTCAAAATTTTCACGAAGAGAAGCCTTTAAAGATGGTATACAATCATTAGGGCAGTCAAGATACCACTCGTATCCTATGAGATGAGGACTAAACCAATCCTTGATAAGGTCTTTCTATACCTGTTGCTATCAATTTTTGGGTTTCTCCAAATAAGGAAAAAAGGGTGGTAGGCAGGGAATCCCTCCTACATGATGGAACCCAAAATTGAAGTACTTGCAAAGAGAGGAATGATTTCAATAAGCTTGTAATCATCATTGAAAAAAAATGTAAGCAATGTGGAAAATAACACTTATTTGTAGAAGACCTGTTTAAAGGCCTCCTTTCCACCCACTTGTTGGTTGAATGATTTGGTATGTCTGATGCCATCTTTCAATCGAAGCTCCCTAAAAAAACATGTTCCCCAAATAGATAATTTCCAATCCTTGATATAATCAGCGAGGGAAGGCGCTCATGGTTGAAGTGTGATAAAGAGGCTAAGCTCAAATAGTAAGGACTACATAGTGGATTTAATGTCTAGTTCAAGCTGCACCATGCAATGAACAAATAGCTCTTAGATTTGGAGTAACTATCACCTCCCACTATTGGAAAAAGAATTGAATTTGCCAAGAAAGGAGGCAAAAGCTTTTGATACATAGAACTTTTTTGTAATAATTCTTGAAAGCATAGAAAAACGTGATTTGAAATAGAATGAAAATTACGACACACCTACGTTCGGCATTGAAAGTTCCCAAGAACAAATCTAATTTGTCGATTTGAGTATGGTGTGGAACCCACCTAAAACTGAAAAGTAGTTTTTTGATGCCATTTTGCACATACTACATTTGAAAACCCCTACTTTGGAAATTTGGTTGCCTCCTTAGTTACTAATGGCTAATTCCACTATTTGAGCCATTTGACCTTTTGCTCGCTACTCACACATGATGTGACCAACATTCAAAGCTTCTCGGTAACACTTCAGGCTTGGAGGGCATGTCATAATGCATTTGCACCTACTCAAGAAACTCCTTTCCAAGAATTGGATCGCAGATAGGAAGATGCTTAAAAAGGCCAATGCAGTTCTCCTTCCTCACCTGGTCCATAACTTTCTCCATCAACTCCTGCATCCTCGATGGAGACTGGAGGAAATGATTAAAAACCTCCTTGTAATATTACTTCACCACAACATCAGTAACCATGGCAAGCTCCCACTACATAAATATAATGACCATATCCATGTTAGAGTTTGAAGTCGATTTTTTTGGACATTTGATCTTTCGATTTAGAGTGAAACATATTACTTTGTACAAATACTTGAAGAAGGCCTTTTGTGTTAAGACCAAGTCTTTCAATATTTGGTTTCACATTTTTTTTGTAAACATCCGTGGGTAACACGCCTTTAAACTACACTAGGAGAATCTTTCCAATACTTTGGATCCTGAAGAAATCATGGACCAAACTTGGATGAATGTGATCATATTCGACAGACTTGCAACAACCCCATTGAGTCACTGAATCTTCTTGACCAACATTAAGTAAAGCAAGAGTGCAAAATGTTGGTTAGGAGACTTACTTGTTTAAGTTTGTCATAATGGTCAATAATTTGAGTAGTCCATCAATGGCATCCAAAACTATTGAGTCCACTAAGATGTGCTAAGTAAAGTCATCATGATGAACCTTATCGATATAAGGAAGCCATGCCTACAAGCAATGGTTTCCATCCCACATGAAAAACATTTTATGGGAAAGTTTTTGGGAAAGTTTTTGGAGATCAAGGTCTAATTCAAGAATTCTTCAAACCTATCATTCTTAGATTTCCACTAGCTATTCCATTCCAATTCATAGCTAGTTGTTAATTCCACACCTCCTTGCTAGTTGGTGGGGGACACATAAAAAACCTTATCACCTTCCATGTATCCTCCATGGAATTCCATGGAATGCCTATTCCATTTTCAAGATATTTATTTTCAATGTAGGTTTGACAATTAACACAAGAATCATCTTGCATAATGGTATAGGCATCTTTGATTTCTCCTTTGGTGACATCTTGTGCCTCTCCAAAACATTGATGGTTTTGAATTTTGTTTAATTCTAGACATGTTGGATTACATTGTCACAAGACAAGGGTAGTAGATTCGAAGAGCTTGTCACTGTTGTTGCATTAATAGATGTGTACACACGTTCAACAAAACACATTCATTCAAAAATCAAGAACATACACAATAGTTTGGTATGGAATATTTTTTACAATGTTTTAGTAGGCTTTATACCTCCTCTGTAAAGTCTAGAGTCCTGGGCTCCATCTCCTCTTCCTCAAAATCTGATATGAGAAAACCAAATTAGTCTCAGTCTTGGTTGTTGGAAAATTTTTAAAATTTCACACAAGAAATGAATGGATGGATTTTACAAACCTCCTCCCTTTCATGACTACTTAGTGTATCCCCTTTTCCCTCTTTACCAATATTTTTTAAATACGTAGAAATTTTTTGTTGAATGAAAAACACACAATGCAACAATAATAATCACATCATATATAATCTAGTTCAATATCTGATCCACTTTTGGTCTTCATGAGTGTTCATCATGAGCTTCAAATGCAAGGAACAAATTGAGCATAACACCAACATACATAAACACATAATGAATGAAATGAGCTACATATAATTTCCAAAAACCTTCCATGGGACATAAGGGAAAAAATGTTAGACACTAAAGCAACAAAGTAAAGATGCACACTAAAGTTCCCTTTTGAATTGAGGGTTAACTAAAGAGGAATCAAGGATTTTCTTCGAAACTTTCCCTATTGAAAGTAACCAAGTTGTGCTTGGATAGGACTAGATCTTTACTTGCTCATAGAAGTTATTGGATATTCCATGGAGTGAAAGATGTCTAGTCCTTTAGGTCAATGCAAATTGGATGAAATCGAATTTATGAGGTTATGTTCACAATGGAGTACGAACATAACAAGGAAACTTGCAAGAAATTAGAAAAAAAACAAACAAACCCGCTCCTATAATTGAATTGTTTGGAACAAATCATAATAGGAGTGAGACATTGTCGATTCAACATAGGGAGACTGAATATGTACCTTCGGCAATGAAAGTACTTGAGTTTGACTTGTAAAAATGACAAGAGCAAAGAATCTCCTCCTTGCCATTCTTGGATATCTAACCTTGGAAATATATATATATGTTCGACTTCTATTATCATGGACCTTTAGCAAAGATATTCAATTTGGAGCATATCTTGCTTGATTAAGAAGAAATGACATCATCTAGGTACTTCTGGCAACAAAAGTACTCGATCACCTTTATGTTATTATGGATATGGAGCCTGAAAAAAAAATGATTGCCCACCCCTGCTTATGAGCTATTTTAAGTTCATCCAAGTAGGTGCAAATTTTTTTTGACTAAACATAACGTGATCAACTTGGTACTTTTGGCAATGAAAGTACCCAATTTTGATTTGTAAGAAATAAGAAACATAAACAAATATTATTTCTTCCATTATTGGATATGTAACCCTAGGAAAAATAAGAACTATGAGTGGACTAAATTTACATACATTCTCCTTTTCCTCACTACTGATTATATTTCATGTGCCCTCTTCAACAATAATGTTTAGATGCAAAAAGATTCCCTACAAAAAAAAACACCTAGATCGGATATAATCAAGAACATAATCGATGTGCATTATTAACTAGTATTTCACATCTGGTCTCCTTCTGTTCCACATGAGTTGAAATGAAATGAAAATACAACATACAAAAACACACACTGAAAGAAATGAAGTTGATGAACATATACAACATTTCCAATATTTTTGGCAACATACATATCTTTAGGAAGAACATGGTGTTGCGCTGATTAACTATAACAAAAATCAATGGAATAAAGTGAATGGCAATGAAAGAAACCAATTTCGAGTTGAAGGAAAGAACAATGCAGTCACAGTGAAAGAAGAACCTTGGTTCTCCCTTCAACTACAACAACAAAAGAATTCCCAAATACCAAACCTACAAAATGAGGATCCGTGACAATGTTCCCTGTTGAATTTATGTATCAACTTAACACAATGTTGTGCTAAGGTACTTTTGGCAATGAAAATACTAGGTTTGGAGTTTTAAAAAAATCACAAACAAGAATAATTTCTCTCTGCCATTCTTGGATACTTAACCCTAAAAAACAAAAAACAAAAGATCTTCGACTATTCCCCTCATGGGCTTGTAGCAAGCGCCTCCAAGTAGAAGGATATGCTACTTGATTTGACATAATGACATCTCTTGGGTACTTTTGGTAACTAAAATACTTGATTTGGAATTTAAAAAAGGAAGGTAGGAAGAGGACCTCTTCAATGCCATTTTGCAAATGGAACCTAAAGAAGAAAGATACGAACCTTCCCCTATCACCAAGTTGAGTTATTAACTCCATTATGCAAAGGTATTATGAATAATAAACTTGATTAATTATGTCATGACGTTAATACAACAATCTAGTTGTATATTTAAACTCACATTTATAATTAAATAATTAAACCTTTAGTTATGAAATCACATATAATAACCAATTATTGAATTACATAAGTATAAATTTTGTTAGAAACATCACTACATGATTTATGATGCTTACTTGTGACATTAGTTCCATGGTAAGTAGTTCACAACAAATTTAAAACATTTGCAAATTATGCCCAATCAAGATTAATATTTGACATTGTTTTTTACTTTGGTTTGTAACATTTGAGAATTAATTCTTCATTCATGTTTAAGAGGTTCATAAACTATATGATTATTAAAATTGTGTGACCAATGTTCATAATGGATAGTGTTATATTAGACATATTTTTCAAACATAATTATTTGAAAACAAATGATAAATTAAGAATATATACCATCCTTGCCACTATGGTTCAAAACAATGTTTTTGTTGGCTCTTCTTAAATGTAGCTCCCCTAACCATTCCACCTTATCCAAAATCTTGTCAAGCTAGCTATAGTCACATGGCTAGGGGTGGTTGTAGGCTACACTTCACATTTTGCACACAAGTTGTTGACTTTTCCATGGCATAACAAGTAAATGCATGTTAGCTAATATAAGGTTCTTGAAAGGGATTAGGAGGTGATTAGGTGATTGCTTAAGGGGTAAGCTTGGCTACACACAAATGATGGAAATTGAAACAATGGGTACAAAAATCAAATCAAAATCAAAATTTTGGCTACACAAACAATATCATAATAAAAAATGTGACCACTAAAATGTTTCAAGCCGGGTCAAACCCTAATCCAAAAGTGGGTTTTCCCCAACTATAGTTGAAAATTGACATGTATACACATAAACACACATTATAACCAACAACCTACTTTACACAAGGTTAGTATAACATCTTGAATAACCAACAATCACATACAATGTCAATGTAAATCCAACAACAAATTGAGAATAAAACTTGATAAAACACAATAAACAACATTATCATTGTTATAAGCCTACTTGTTAATGATTTCAAAGTTAGCACAAAAGAAAAACATGTACAAATAAATGAACATATTATACCATCCTTATATTCCACTATAAATATGCACCATAATGGGGTGTAAGAAAGGTAAAGTGAACAACTTGATTACCTTGTCAAAATTGGAATAAATAAATTTAAAATAATAATAAACCGATTATAGAACATTCAAAATTTGGTGACAACAAATAGTGCAGGTAGATCATACTAGATGATACCCGGAACATTCAACAATTCTTGTGTAGGGAACCTCTTGTGAAGTTCATCAATTAAACCAAGTTGTAACTCAAATCAATTTTGACATCTTGCAAAGACTTTGCCCAATCCTCATGAGTAACCATGGTGCACATGCCAATTAGTTTGTAAATTCTATGCATGTTATACATTCATAGATACAAAATGGGTGTTCATTCGACATGTGCATTTGACATCTTGTGACACATGTCCAAAAAACATGGATAGAAAGTCCATGTAATGTGAACAACTTGTTCATTTAGCATCCACATGTGCAAATGACATAAACATGTCAAATCAACTTGTGCATGTGAATTCACAATTTGTTCATTCAACATTCACATTTGCAATTCAACATAAACATGTTGAATAAGCTTCCAAATGTCAAATGGACATTATTACCATTTTTGACATTGTCAAATGAGTATGGAAGTAGAATACATGTCAAATGAACAAATTAATGTTCATTTGATAGAAGCATGTCCAATCAACATAGGCATGTCAAAATCAAGATTTGTGTCAAATAAATGAAGCAGTATGCTCATTTGACATACACATGTGCCATTGGCATGAAAAAATGATAAATGTGAATAAAAGGATTAATGTAATTTAATTTGAAACCTTAAACTTAAATCCTACTCCCTTAAGGTTAAACCACAAATCACTAAAACCCTAAACCATAAAACTTAAACCTTAAACCCCAAAAACCTTAATTCTCTAAACCCCTTAAAACCCCAAATCCCAGGAAAACCAAAACTTTAAATCCTAAATTATTAGCCCCTAAAATTTAAAAAAGATCATAAAATTTTAAATTTTACAAAAAGAAGAAGAAAGAAAAACCTTTAACCCCTTAAACCACTCTCAACAATGTGTCATAAGTCTACTTTAACCATTAAGCCCAATTTTAGATCCTTTGACTTTAAGTCATTGGGTTAGCCGTGTTAAATACATTTTGATTTTGTTTTAGGTTAATTGGGTCATGCATTCCCATGTTAGCTGAGTCATACATTTGGGGTATAAAAAATGGTTATACTTAATAAGTGCATATATTCCAAACAATGAAAAAATAATTATTGAATTTTTGCCACTTGGCAACAAAAGTATTTGAAAAAAGTTGGAATTTTTTTTTCATAGTTTAAAATTGAGAAAAAATGCTTAAAATTTTGAAAATTTTGCCAACTTTTAAAAACCACAAAACTGAATTTTACAGAACCTTAATTCCAAACCCCATATGAAGTGTAGAGGTTTTCAAGGTTTGTTTCTTTTTTATGACAATTCTAATGTCATCAAAGTAGGAAACATGGATTGAGTTGATCTTATTGAAGAATGTAAAAAAAATCAATGCAACAATGGGTGTACCATTTTGCATGCATTGAACAAAATTCAAAGCATTACGCCTAATAATTAGATTGATTATATACTCGCATTAAATCTAAAAAAAACTAAGCTATAGTAATGAGAAGATGGCTATAATTCCATAGGAAGGAGAACCATATTCAGAGAGGCCCAAAATTACATTTAGCATTATTCTTTTACTTTGCCAAAAGGGATTTAGAACTCACATAATGTATATAGTAACCTAAACGTATATTTATCACCTACACCAAAGTAATTTTAATGAATATTCATTTCCTTACTTATTGTTTGACAATTGTCAAAAAAAAAAAGGGGTTTGAATGAGAAGCACAAAAAAGAGTCTAATGTTGGTTTTCAATATTTATTGCAAAAAATACACCTATCATACTCACATCATATACCAATCCCTTTTAGTAGCAACTTGTTTTACAAAACTTCTACAAACATGTTTTGCAAAATTTAACATAAACTATTTTTTTCCAACAAAAAACACACACACACACACACACACACACATATGGGTACATTCTTTTAAAACTATTGTTGGCATTGACTTCGAAAACTAAATTGGTATAATTATGTTTTTTCAAAGTACTTGTAAATATTTGAAAGTACTTTAAATAGTTTTGCAAGTAGTTTTATTTTAGACACCTTAGTACTAATGTGATGAACATTTTAATACAATTTATGTTGTCCATGAATTTTGTTCTCATCGGAAAATATATCACCACATGTTGAAAAATGATGTTATTTTTGGGGATATTTTTGAGGTACTTTTTGAAGTCCAAATGATATGATGAAAAATGTTTTGAAATATTTTGAAGCTAATTATGCTCATGGAAAATGCTACATGTTCTACTTGTTTTGAGATGTTAGAGAAAGGTTTAAAGTTTTGGAAATTGTTTTTTTCACTTTGCCAAGGGGAATTGGTTGTACAATTTATCTTACTTTGTGCCAAAATTGAAATTGAGTAAACAATTTTTTTAAGGAGCTTAACCCATTTAGTATTTTCTACAATTGAATAAAAATTGTTAAAAATATTTGTATGGAGAATTATGATCATTTAGACATTGATGTTCACTATTGATTATTGCATTCTTTTAATTGAACAAATTTATTTGTTTATACCTAATGTAGCACAATACTTTTCAACATATCACATATACCAAATGATTTCAAAGGCAATCTATTTTGTAAACTATTTTGCAAAACATTTAGTGTAAAATTAAAATATTCAGTATTCAATAAGCATTTGTCGTTTTTGCAAAATCAAAAATCGAAAAATTATTTCTAAAAAATGGTATTCTCAAGAGCATACCCCATTCAAATTTTTTACAATGGAATGACAATTGTTAAAAAATATTTTTCAAGGAAAATAATAATTATTTAAATGTTGAACTTCATTTAATTTTTTTAATTGAAATTTAATTTGAATACAAAATTGAAATCTTTTAAAAACATCATTTTGCTTTGTTGATACAAAATCCATATATAAATATATTTAAATTTAAAAGAAAAATTCAACATAAATTTCAATGGAACTTGTTACAATAATTTTCAAGGAGAACAATGTATCAATTTAAAAAATCTAATTTTAAACAATGATGTTTTGTACATTTTAATATAATTTTTTATTTTTGAGGAATCCGAAGACATATTTATCTTTAAATTATGTGAATGACAATTGTTACAACATTTATCAAAACTAAGATATTATATATTTTAAAATATAAAATGATTATTTAGTAATTCACTCAAATGAATTACATGTTGTTCACATGCACCTACATTTTACTTTGTGAAATTTTTAATTGTAATAGTGATGTAGGATCCATGAAGGGATCTTAAAGTTTATTTTAAGTTGTTAACACCACCCAATGTTCATGCCTTGTGAAATTCTCCCCAAAATAATTTTCCTTTCTCATCTTTGCCAATTTGACATTTTGATCAATAAAAAATTCCACAATTAAAATTCTTATAGTGGGTGAGGTGAAAAATCTAGTTTCAACCAAAAAAAAATTCCAATTTGCGTTAATTTTGTAACTTGCAGTAATTTAGATGAACTATATTCATATAGTCTTTTGTTAAAAAGAAATTTCCTTGTAAGGCTCATAGAGGATCATTACAACAATGAAGAAAAAATAAATTAATGTGTAATCAAAAGTCTATATGTCACAACCCAATCTATTTCAAAGCAAAATATTCAAATTTTCACATTTGTCTTTGATAAAGATAGAAGAGTCAATAAAAAAAAGCAAGGTATACGGCCGAAAAATAAATTATGATGCAAGTCCCCATTCCAAAGGAGGAAGAAAATGATGCCAAAACAATACCATTTCAATAGATTTTTTATTCATCTCTCGCTTAATGAACAATCTTTGAATTTGTATCGAACACATTAATGATGATGACAAATTAAATCCACAAACTAAATAAACATATTATTCTAAAATTGCCAATATGTTTGGACAATTTTTCATGTGATGATGTTAATCTCATTCTTCAGTGCATCCCCAATTAATTTTCATGATCCTTTGTGTTTAAACTATTTGGTGCTAATGCTTATATTGTATGTGAACTTATTGGAAAGATGTGGGACTATGAAGTGTCTTCAAAGCTTGAATATGGTACATATTAATAGGAAGATCAAACTTACAACTGATCCCCTTTGTGATGTTTCATAATTTGTCTTCTATTAAGGTTAGAGCTGCAATTGTTTGTGTTTAGCTTGTTAAAAGCTTGAATCATTGTCTCTTAAATGCACTAAATTTTCTAATGTGAAATTGAAATTAAATCATGAAAGCTTCAATACATTGTCAGACATGTATAGGAAAATGAACACATTACCACATAATTTATTAAGCAAAATGACACAAAATAAAAGGCCAATTGATGGATAAAATATGAAAAACCTAAGGATAACAATGAATGACAAGCTTTTATGCAATTTTGGTGCAATAGATTAAATTAAACCTTTAATTTTCAATGGCAGTAATGCGATCCTTATGAAATATGCTTACAACCTTTGTAACGGTCTAAATAGTGCCAATTTGGGAATTGAAAACTTATGTACAAGGGAATGTCTAAAGTTTCAGAATTATTTATGTGATGGGCCATCAAAGTGACTCATTGCAAAAAGAAATATTAAACTTTAGGATGCACCCTACAACTAATTATAATGAGCAATCGGTTGAAAATGACAGTTCCTTTGAGATGGACTTGAAGTATTGGTCAATTTTGTGAGCACCATGGTAGTGTCTAGGTGGAAAACATTGTGAATTTTGACACTACTATCCCTAGAGCCCATTTAGAAGACGGCAACAACCAAAGGCTTTGCCATTATGTACACCATCTTCTCAAAACAATTCAAATGAACCAAACCCTAGCACATTCATTATATGGAAAAGTGTTGCAATATCCTTTTTTGTCCAGATCTGGCCAAGAAAA
>Ga0116227_10010313_pt1 | contig 16397 bp, 14 predicted proteins | sample S1TSphgellanicum_FD_89693 | JGI IMG/M metagenome (GOLD analysis project Ga0116227, IMG submission 89693) | Host-associated microbial communities from peat moss isolated from Minnesota, USA - S1T2_Fb - Sphagnum magellanicum MG | ecosystem: Host-associated > Plants > Peat moss > Unclassified...
GGGTTACTGGCCGAGAAGGGCATTGCGCATAATGCTGCTGCCTGAGACCGAGCGGCATCCAGACATCAGAGGTTCGGGTGGTAGAGATTAAAAAACCTGAAACCCAGCTACTGGCAAAGAGCCTGAGCCATGGAGCAACACGGTGGGCTTCAATTTCCGAAGGCCAGCGCCGAGCCTTCAGGAGCAGAGGGATACGGAGAGGCTTGTGGACGCCCTGGAAGCTGCAAGCGAGAAATTGGGTCTTTTTAGGATAGTTTGATGCCGGAGAACGACCGAGAGGTCTTTCGGTATTTCCAAACGGACCCAAAATCGCGCGTTTCGGTCGATTCGCCGGAATACGGCGCCTTTGCCCTCGCCAAATGTGATTGGATGGCGAAGTTTGAAGAGAAATCGGGCAAGACGCCTACCCAGCAACACATCGATCGCTGGATTTCCGAGCTTCCCGACAGCCGCCCCAATGACCTGAAACAGACAGCCGTCGACGTCCTGAACGTGACTTATAGCACCTACGTTGAGCAAGCCCGACTTGCTGGATACAAGGCCGACAAGGACGATGCTGGCATTCGCCGGGTTGAACGGGCCACCTCGTTCTGGCGCAACCTGCCCGGCAACATCGCTGTCGGTGTTACCTCGTCCTTCGCCCTGCTCCTCATCCTGGTATCCCTGTTATTCAACAAGGACCCCTCCCCGATTGCGCGGTACCGGAAACTGAGCGCCTCACCCGCTTCACCGCAAAGATGAGATGCAGTAGTGGGATCTTGACCGCCGCTCTATTTGCACTTCTCGCTTCTGCCTCATGCCCTGTGCTAGCCGTTTCGACGAAGTTGCATTGCCGCAAACTGCCCATGTGCAGTGGGTGTGGCTGTAGAGGCGGCCCAGGCTTTAGGGGACCAAATGGTCACTGCGTTGGTTACGCTGAGCTTTTCAAAATATGCGGTCCCAACCCCGCAGAAAAATGCGTCTTCGAGAATGCCCCCAATACCGGCCTCAATCGCTCCTGCGTGAAGAGACGGCGAACGAACCGTAGGATGAACTCCCTACGGCGCGTAGACGGTAGATACACAATGTTAACACCCCCCACATGAGTTTCGGCGCCCGCCCCGATCGCAAGAGCTACCACCACGGCAATCTGCGCGAGGCGCTGATCGATGCCGCGCTGGATATGATCGCCGCCCGCGGCCCAAACGGCTTCACCCTGGCCGAAGTCGCCCGCGCCGTCGGCGTCAGCGGCGCCGCGCCCTATCGCCATTTTCGCGATCGCAATGCCCTGATCGGCGAAATTGCCCGCCAGGGCTTTGATCGCTTCGCCGCCGATCTGCGCGCCGCGTGGGACGAAGGCCGCCCCAACCCGCGCACCGGCATTGAAAACTACGCCCGCGCCTATCTGAACTTCGCCCGCTTCGCCCCCGCCTTCTACGCCGCCATGTTCGAGCCGGGTTTTCCACTGGAAGACGACCCCGCGCTGCTCGCCGCCTCCGAACGCGCTTTCGCGGTGCTCCGCCAGGCCGCCGATGCCGCCACCCGCGCCCTCCCGGCCGCCACCCGCCCGCCGGCCCTGATGGTCGCACTGCATATCTGGTCGATGGCCCACGGCGTTGCCTCCCTGTTCATCGAAGGCCCCAGCGGATCGCGCCGCAAACTGCCGATGAAGCCGGAAGACCTGCTGGAAGCCGGTTTGCTGATCTATCTGCAATCCCTCGAACGCCCCTCTTGACGGGGCAGATGAAAAATCCATCTATGTAAATGTGTTTTACATTCACGGCGGAGACCAAAATGCCGATCGTCGATAAACTGGATGAATATGGCAAAGGCGCGTGGATCGCGCTGATCGTTCTCGGCTTCTGGACCTTCTGGCCCGTTGGCCTTACCGCTTTGGCCTTCGTCGTGCTTTCCGGCCGCGCGCGTGTGTGGAAAATGGAAGCGCGCGGACGCTGGCACAACACCCAAACACGCAGCTGCGGCTGGGCGTTCGGCAACCAGCGCCACTCAAGCGGCAACGCGGCCTTCGATGAATATCGCGCCGAGACCATCAAGCGCCTGGAGGATGAGCAGAAGGAGTTTGTCGAGTATCTCGAAAAACTCCGCCAGGCGAAAGACAAAGCCGAGTTCGACCAATTCATGGCCGACCGGAAAGGCCGTTCCGAGGTGGTCTAATACCCCCCGCCTTACTGATGTGAGCGCCAAAGGCCAGGGCCCGTCCCCCTGGCCTTTTTCGCGGGGCTGGCACAGCCGGGCGCGGCCTGCTTTTATCCGCCATGTTCGTGAAACGACCCTGGCTTTGGCTGCTTCTGGTGCCAATTGCCATCCACTGGCCAGACCTCACTGGCTGGCTCTCGGAAAATCCGCTCTATCTCGAAGCCGGCCTCACCCGGGATTGGCGCCCAAACGGCGTGCTGCCAGGCCAGCCAGGCTGGATCGACGGCAATGCCGGCGTTACCCTCCAAGCCCTCGGCCACCTGGTTGCGCATGACTGGAAAACCGGGATCATCCCCTGGTGGAATCCCTATTCCGGCCTTGGCATGCCGCTGGCCGGTGAAATGCAGCCAGCCGCCTTCTTCCTGCCGTTCGTGCTGTTGCTGGGCGTGTCCGGCGGCGTTCTGATCCTGAAAATTACTCTGCAAATCGTCGCCGGCCTGGCCATGTGGGGCTTGCTGCGCCAGCTCGGACTGTGTCGCGCGGCGGCGCTGACCGGCGCCATGCTGTTCGAACTGAACGGCAGCTTCGCCTGGGATTCCGACAGTTCCAGCCTACCGATCGCCTTCCTGCCCCTGTTCCTGCTCGGCATCGAGCGCGCATTGGCCGCCGCCCAGAACCGCAGGCCAGGCGGGTGGGTGCTGATGAGCGTGGCGATGGCCTACAGCATCGTCGCCGGCTTCCCTGAAACGGCTTACATCAATGGTCTCTTGGCGCTCGCCTGGGCAGGACTGCGCCTGGTGCAGGCGCACGGCGCCCGCATTGGCTTCGCCGCCCGGCTGGCCTGCGGCGGTGTTGTTGCCCTGCTGCTATGCGCGCCGCTTCTACTCGCCTTTGCCTCGTTTCTCGGTGAAAGCGCGCAAGGCATGCGCGGCCTTGGCCACGCTGCCTTGCAGCGCGGCGATTTCGCGATGTTCCTGTTCCCCTATCTCTACGGCCCGATATTCTTCAACGACCAGCTCGACATGTGGTACCGGATCGGCGGCTATGTCGGTGTGCCGGTGCTGTTTCTGGCATTCATTGCGCTTGCGGGCGCGGTTCGCGGCGATGTGCCGGCACGCGGGCTGCGCTGCCTGCTCGCTGGCTGGATCATGCTGTCACTGGCCAAAGCCGGCGGCGCGCTGGGCATCACCGATGCGTGGAATATGATTCCGTTTATTTCGGAAACGTTGTTTTATCGTTACGCCCCCGCGTCCTGGGAATGCGCGGCGATCATTCTGGCGGCGTTTGCGGTGAACGATGTCTGGGCAAAACCCGCGCCCCGCCGCCGCGTGCTCACCGCCGGCTTTCTATGCATGGCGCTGTGCCTGGCGGCGCTGGTGGTAGGGCGGCCGGTGTGGCGCGACCTGGGCAGCGTAGCCGGCGGCCGCGTGTGGTTTTATGCCGCGGTATTATGGGGATTGTCTTGCACCTGCATCATCGCGCTGGCCTGCATGGTGCCGCGCAAGCGGGCCATCCTGCTCGGCGCGCTGTCGCTGGACGCCGGGCTGCAATTCAGCGTGCCGTTGCTGGCCGGCAGCAGGGGTGGCGCGCAGGATATCGATCTGGCGACAGTGCAATTTCTGCAACAAAATCTTCGGCTGAGCCGGGTTTACACCACCGGCCCCCTGGTTCCGAATTTTGGCGCGTTCTATGGCATCGCCGAAATCAACCATATCTACGCGCCCGTGCCTGCCAACTGGGTGACCTATCTTCGCGCTTATCTCGACCCGCATGCCAATCCGGTCATTTTCAATGGACGGACACCCGCGCCAGAGCAGGGGGTGGAAACGCGGCTGGAGGCGTTGCGCCGGCGCGTGCCCGCCTATGCCGGCCTCGGGGTGAAATACGTGCTCGCCTGGGCTGGGAAAAATCCCTTCGCGGTGGCACCTTCGGCAACCGACCCCGAAACCACGGCGGCTGCATCGCCACGCCTGGTGTTTCAAGGCAAACGTGTGGATGTCTACGAGCTGCCAAACCCCGCGCCCTATTTTGATGCGCCTGGTTGCGCATTGACCGGCATCACGCGCGAGCGTGTGCATGCGCGCTGTTCTGCAAATGCCTACCTGGTTCGGCGAGAATTGTCCTTCCCTGGCTGGCGCGCGCAGGTGAACAGGGTGGAGATCCCGATTGCGGCCGATGGAATTTTCCAAAAGATTGCCCTGCCGGCTGGAGAGAGCGATGTGCAGTTCAGTTTTGCGCCGCCTTACGCTGGCTGGGGTTTTGCCGGCACCGCCTTCGCACTCTGTGTGCTGGCATGGCAAACCCTGCGCGCGCGATCGCGCTGGTTCCAGCGCCTCGCTGCGATATATTTGAGTAACTACACGTCGAAAGCAGCTGATGGCCCGACAGATATCTGATGTCTTGACCGAAAAATCGTGCCTCGCCGCCTTTCTCAGCGTCATGCTGCTGGCCGGCCTGGTTCTGATCTACGCCGTGCCGCCCTTCGGCGGGTTCGACGAGCCGTTTCACTGGTTTCGCAGCTTGCAGGTGTCGCGCGGAGTATTGCTGGCCCCCCGGCTTGGTGACAATGATTGGGGCGGCGCCATCGACCAGCATGGCGTGACCTACGCATATTGGTTTGCCGAAAAATTCGAACGCGGCAAACCAATCGTGAAGGCGGATTCGCGGTCGATGGCGCAGGCGCTGGCAGCGACCACGCCACAGCACAAGGTGGTCAGCTTTCCCTCCACCGCCTCCTTCGCACCGACCGCGTATATGCCGGCTGCCGTTGCAGTGTTCATTGCCAGGCAGTTTCGGCGCAATCCGTTTATCCAGACTGTCTATGGACGCGTTGCCCAACTGGCGATGTTTTGCACTTTGATCGGTGTCGCGATTTGGCTTCTGCCGTCCGGGCGAATGGCGGTGCTGGCGCTGGCGACCGCGCCCACGGTTTTGCATCTCGCCACGTGTTTCAGTGCCGATCCGGTGAACATCGCAGTCGATCTTGTGTTCATCGCCTGGTGTCTGCGGCTGCATTCATATCCGGCTACGGCGTTCGGTTTCTGGCAGCGCACTGGCATGCTCTGGCTCACAGCGGTGATCGGCACCCTGAAACCCACTTACGTCCCGCTGGTGCTGCTGCTTGTTCTGATTCCTCCGCAACACTTCAGGACCAGCCAGGGAAGATGGATGTTTGCCGCCACCGGCATGCTGCTCTGCCTTGCCATTGCCGCCGCATGGAGCGGATGGTATCATTTCATCCCCGGCATTTACTGGCATAGCGGCGCCAACCCGGCGGCCGCCCTGGCCTTCATCGCCGATCATCCGCGCGCCACACTCGGCGGCATGATCCATGTCATTACCGATAATGCGGCGTTCTATTGGAGGGACGCAACCATTCGCTTTGGCGGCCATCCCGCGCCCTTCTCCTTCTGGGCGCCGGCGCCGCTGGCTTGGCTCGAATTGTTCGGGATCGCGAGCCTGGCCATCCTCTCAGGTAATGGGGAGAGGAATTGGGGCGGGAAGAATTGGCATGTGGCCGCGTTATGCTGCGTCATTGCCCTGTGCATCACCTTCCTGCTGCTGCTGTCATTCCGCATTACCTACGGGCCGCCGGATGTCTCCCTGGTTCAAGGATTGCAGGGCCGCTATTTTATGCCCGCTCTGCTGCTGCTGACTCTGGGCGTAATCTACGCCACCCCACTTTCGCTGCCAAAGGCAAGGATGCCGATTTTCGCTGTGGTCTTCTGCGTTCACCTCGCGGTCATTGCATGTGCAACCAGGCAATACGCGCTGCTTTGGCAATGAGTTTTTCACTGGAACCGGCCTTGTCCCGGCTTAAGGCGTCCATCGCGCCTAACAAGGCGTTTGGCGCTCTCACGCTGATCTTCGTCGTCTCCTATCTGTGGATCACCCGCCATGCTGGCCTGCGCCAGATCACCGACTCCGCTTCCTATGAGCGTATCGCCGCAGCGCCGATCGGCTTCGACGCGTTGTTCGAGAACAAGCGTCCACCGCTTTATCCTCTGATCATCCGGCTTTGCGGCAACCATCTCCACATCGTGGTGGGGCTGCAGATACTGGCTTATTTCGCCGCCTGGATTTTTCTCGCCTGGACGTTCTACCGGCCGCTCCGCAAGGCCAGCCGGCCAATCGGGGCAGCCTTGCTCACCGCCAGCACGTTCTATGCCGCGCTTTACCCGGATTTCGCCGGCTGGACCATGCTGATCATGACTGAGTCGCTATCGCTTTCCGCGCTTGTCCTCTCCGTCGCCCTGATCATCAGGGCGGCGCTGTATCGGCGGGGCCGCGATACGCTGCTGGCTGCGGCCATATGTGGCGCCAATACCCTGCTGCGTGACGCCAACGCCTATCTCGCTTTGTTCTTTGTTCTGCCAATTGCCATACTCGTGATGCAAGGCCTGGTCCGCTATCGCATTTTCATCCTCGCGGTTCTGCTGCTTGCCGCGTCGGCATGGTTTTCCAACTGGAGTTCCGATCACGTGGACCATACCGCCATGCGGTCTCGCTGGGTTTATCCGATGCTCGACACCATCGGCCGCCGCATTCTGCCCGATGCAGCTGCCACGCAGTATTTTGCCGCGCACGGCATGCCGCTGAGTGCCGCGGTGCTGGGCATGCGCGGAGAATTTGCGTATCAGGGCCGGTATGCCTACCGGCTGTTTGTTGTCGATCCAACACTGAAGGATTTTCGCGACTGGCTCGCCGCCAGCGGCAAGAGCACCTATCTGCGCTACCTGGTATCGCATCCCAAGATCGTCGTTCATGACGTCTGGCAGGACAGGGCCGATCTGTTCCAGGCCTTCGGCTACCGCCAGGATGCCTATCCGGATACGCGCTATGCGCCTGATTTACCGGCCGATCAGGCGCTTGCTTACGATACCACTCTGCCCCCGCGCATACCGCTGATCATCGCCTATGTCGTCGGCGGGATTGGCAGTGCGGCTCTGTGCCTGGCCGCCGCCCTGCGGCGAGACCGCCAGTCGCTCAGCCTCTTCGCGCTGAGCCTTGCACTCTACGCCGTCATTCCGCTCTTCGCTCTGGTGGTGGAGCTTGGCGACTGCATGGAAAACGCCCGCCACGCAGTGATGATCCCGGAACTGGCGGTGTTGGTAGCGCTCGCCGTCGTCTTCTTCGCCCTATCCAACCCGTCGCCGCTGAGGCTTGCCGTCCCCAGGCCACTCGGGCACTCATAGAAGCAACGGTCGAGGGTAACGAGGGTAACAATGCAGGATATGCCCACGCAGGCAGAGATGATCGAGACCCCATCCGCGCGCCCCATCCCGCCACGCGCCCGCGGGGGCGCCGACACATTGCACGAGATCATCATCGTCGGCGGCGGGGCGGGCGGGCTGGAGCTCGCCACCAAGCTTGGCGATACGCTGGGCAAGCGCCGCCAGGCGCGCATTACGCTGGTGGAAAAATCGCGCACTCATATCTGGAAGCCGCTGCTGCATTCCATCGCCGCCGGCGGCATGCGCCGCTCCCAGCACGAGCTGAATTATCTGGCCCAGGCGCGCTGGCATAATTTCACCTGCCGGCTGGGCGCGCTGACCGGCATCGACCGCGACCGCCGCCAAATCCAGATTTCCGCTACCTTCGACGATGAAGGCAGGGAGGTCACCCCGCCGCGGACCTTCCCTTACGACACGCTGATCGTCGCGGTCGGCAGTGTCACGAATGATTTCGGCACCCCTGGGGCGGCGGAATTCGCCGTGCCGTTGGAGACACCGGAACAGGCCACGCGCTTCAACAAGCGCATGGTGAATGCCTGCCTGCGCGCGAATGCCCAGCCCGAACCGGTGCGGCCAGGCCAGTTGCACGTTGCTATCATCGGCGCCGGCGCCACCGGCACCGAGCTCGCCGCCGAGTTGCACCGCACCGTTCGCGAAGTGGTGGCCTATGGGATGACCAGGCTGGACCCGGAGCGCGACGTCAAAATCATCCTGATCGAAGCCGCCCCACGCATCCTGCCCGCTTTGCCCGAACGCATGTCCGCCTCCACTACCACGCTGCTGGAGAGCCTGAATGTGGAAATCCGCACCAATGCGCGGGTAGCGGAAGTGCGTGCCGACGGCGTAGTGCTCTCCGATGGCGAGTTCATTCCCTCCGAGCTTGTTGTGTGGACAGCGGGGGTGAAGGGCCCCGAGTTTCTGAAGACCGTGGGGCTGGAGGTGAACCGGATCAACCAGATCGTGGTGGAACCCACGCTGCAATCGGTGACCGACCCAAATATTTTTGCGATCGGCGATTGCGCCGCGGTGCCGCGGCCGGGCTTTCCGCAGGGTGTGCCGCCGCGCGCCCAGGCAGCGCACCAGGAGGCCTCGCACATGGTCGCCCAGGTCAATTTGCGCCTGGATGGCCAGAAGCTGAAACCCTTCAAATACCGCGATTTCGGCTCGCTTGTCTCGTTGGGCCGCCACACCACGGTAGGCAATCTCATGGGTTTCGTGGTTGGCAGAGGCCTGTTCATCGAGGGCTATTTCGCCCGCATGATGTATCGCTCGCTCTATGCCATGCACCTGGCCGCGCTGCATGGGCACGGCTCTACCCTGTGGCAGATGATTCTCAGCAACCTCAGCCGCCGCCCTGAACCAAGCGTGAAGCTGCATTAGAGCCGTCGCCAGTCGTCAGACGTAACGTCGCCATGGCACTCCAGTCTTTCACGGTGCAGATATCCGGCATCGATCAGGCTGGATTTCGACCGGGAAGCGGACAGCTTCGAGGCTGCCGTGGACTCGGCAAAGCGTGATATCAACAGAGCAGGCGCGAAAGTACTGCGCGTTGTGGCGCTCGAAGGTCCAGTACCCGCCCGTTGACGCCTCCCTTTGGTCCGGCTAATAGCCCGCCTCCGTTGTTAGCCGTGCCCCGGTGGCGGAATTGGTAGACGCGCAGGTTTCAGGTATCTGTGATCGCAAGGTTGTGGAAGTTCGAGTCTTCTCCGGGGCACCAACGACGGCAAACACGGGCGTAAGATGGCTGTTCAGTTCAATACGTCCGGGCCGATCCACCTGCACCGCGACGACCTTCCCGCTGATGTGAATCTGGGGCCGGTCGTCGCAGTGGACACTGAGAGCATGGGTCTCAACCCCCATCGCGACCGTCTCTGCCTGGTTCAGCTCTCCTCTGGGGACGGCTCGGCCCATCTGGTGCAGATCGTGCCGGTGTCGCTCGGCGGGCGTGGCTATGATTGCCCCAACCTCAAGCGCCTCCTGGCCGATACGGCAGTGATCAAGCTGATGCATTTCGCCCGGTTCGATGTGGGGGTGTTGCAGCACACACTCGGTATCACCGTAGCGCCGATCAAATGCACCAAGATCGCCGCCAAGCTGGTGCGGACCTTTACCGACCGGCATGGACTGCGCGATCTCTGCCGTGAATTGCTGGGCGTGGAAATCTCCAAGCAGCAGCAGACCTCCGACTGGGGTGCCACCGATCTTTCGCCGGAGCAGGTCAGCTACGCCGCCTCAGACGTGCTCTACCTCCATGCGCTGTGGAACCGTCTGGAAGCGTTGCTGGTGCGTGAAGGGCGGCTGGAGCTCGCCGAGGCCTGCTTCCAGTTCATGCCAGCACGCACCCGCCTGGATATGCTTGGCTATGAAGAGCCGGATATCTTCGCGCACCGGGCCTGACAAACCAGATACACGTTGTAACCGCGCTACAATCGGTGACACAGGTTTTGTTGACCGGTTGCTGCGCCGCATCCATAGACTATCTGGATGCTGGGTAATGGTGGTTCTCACATGCTTCCGCTCCGCAGGCCGTTTTGCGCTGCATGCGACGCCAATGCGATGGGCGGCCCTGAGTGATGGCAGGAATGGACATACATGCAGATCCGGCCGCATCGGCTTTCGTGCTGAGCCCGCAGGCGAGCTGGTCCGCACCGCGCATCCCAAACCAGGCGCGGCGGCGGCTCGCCGTGCGGCTGGCGAAATACTGCCTTCCTCTCGTCGCCCTTGCCCTGCTCTCCAGCATCGCCCTATGGCCCGAAATTTCCCGCACGCTGGAGCATGGGCGGGTCACCTGGCGCCAACTTACCATGCTCAACCCGGCCGCGGGCAAAATGCTCCATCCGCGCTATCACGGCCTTGATGGGCGCGACCGGCCATACACCGTCTCAGCCGAGTCGGCGATTCGCGCCGGAACCCTAAGAATCAATCTGGTCGCACCCGTCGGTGACGTAACCCTGCAAAACGGCACTTGGCTACTGCTCAAGGCCAAAAAGGGCGTGTTCATCCAGCATCTGAACGAGCTGGACCTGGCCGACGCAGCGACGCTCTATCGTCAGGACGGCACCACCATGACATCGGCCACCGCCACGATGAATCTGAAACTCGGTGCCGCGACCAGCAATGACTATACCCATGCCGAGGGCCCGTTCGGAACGCTCGATGCCGAAGGGTTCACCCTGGTGGACAAAGGTTCGGTGATCCAGTTCCGCGGTCCGGCGAAGCTGGTGATGAATGGGTCGCACTGATTTTTTGCACCGGCTGAACATGCACGAACATGCAAGGTGGTGCTGGATAGCCGGCTGCCTGGCCTGGCTGCCTGCCTCCGGCTTCGCCCAGGCAATCGATCTCTCCCATGGCGGCCCGGTGACCGTCACCGCCGCCGGAGGCATCGACTGGGACCAGAATAATCAGACCGTCACCGCGCATGACCAGGCCAGGGCGGTGCGCGGCAATGTGACGACCGACGCCGACGTTTTGATCGCCCATTACCGGAAGAAAGCCACCGTGGCCAATCCGGGGGCCAAGCCGGGCGATCCGCCGGCCTCAGCCACGCCGCCACCGGCAACCCCGGTCGCCGCCACATCACCTGCCGACGCGGATACCGGCAATAACGAGATCTACCGGCTCAACGCCGAAGGCCATGTGCACATCTTTACCCCCACGGACCAGGCCTGGGGCGACCATGGCGTGTACGACATCGATCAGGCCGTTCTGGTGCTCACCGGCCATGGCCTGCGGCTGACCACGCCGCAGGATGTACTCACGGCCCGTGACACCATGGAATACTGGTCGGCCAAGCACATGGCCGTCGCCCGCGGCGATGCCAGCGCCACCAGCAGCGACGGCCGCCGAATCAGGGCCGACACGCTGGTTGGCTACACGGTCGACCCCAATGCCCCGCCACCGGCCCCTGGCAGGCCCGCGCCACTTAAGCCTGCCGACGCCAAGCCGGCAAAAGCCGCGGCCGCCGACCCTACCCAGCCGGGAAAATTGCAGCGCGTGGAGGCGTATGGCCACGTGGAAATACGCACCGCGACCGAAATCGTCACCGGCGATCGCGGGGTCTATTTGCCAGATACCGGACTTGCGCGGGTGGTCGGCCACGTCCATGTCACCAGGGGCGAAAACCAGTTGAATGGCGCCGCCGCCATTGTGAACATGAAGACGGGTCTGGCCACCATGATCCAGGCGCCAGGCAAACGGGTGCAGGGCCTGGTGGTGCCGAACGGATCGGGCGGCACCGCGCCGGACTCTGCAAAAGCGCCAGCCGCGAAGACAGCGCCACCAAGCACAAAGGCTCAGCCATGACCGTGGAAACGCGCCTGCCTACCGCCAAGGATACGCGCCCAGGCGGCTTGCGCGTCGTGCCTGAGAGCGGCGGTTTGATCGCCAGCGGGGTCGGCAAAACCTACAAGAAGCGCCCTGTGGTCCGGAACGTATCGGTTCAGGTGCGGCGCGGCGAGGCGGTGGGGCTGCTGGGCCCGAATGGCGCCGGCAAGACCACCACCTTCTATATGATCGTTGGCCTGGTGCGGCCGGATACCGGCTCGATCACCCTGGACGGCGCCGACATCACCATGATGCCGATGTATCGCCGCGCCAGGCTGGGCATTGGCTACCTGCCGCAGGAAGCGAGCGTATTCCGCGGCCTGAACGTGGAACAGAATATCATGGCCGCCCTCGAGGTGGTGGAACCCGACCCCGACATACGCGACCGGTCCTGCGATGCCTTGCTGGCCGAATTCGGCATCGGCCATCTGCGCCGCACGCCCTCACTGGCGCTGTCCGGCGGCGAGCGCCGGCGGGTGGAAATCGCCCGCGCCTTGGCCACCCAGCCCAGCTACATCCTCCTCGATGAGCCGCTGGCCGGCATCGACCCGATTGCGGTGGGCGAAATCCGCGACCTGGTGCGCCATTTGAAGCATCGCGGCCTCGGCGTGCTGATCACCGACCACAATGTCCGCGAAACACTCGAAATCATCGACCGGGCCTATATCATGCATGACGGCCAGGTGCTGATGGAAGGCGCCCCTCACGAGGTGGTGGCGCATGCGGACGTAAGACGGGTGTATCTCGGGGAAAAATTCAGTCTCTAAACAGATACAAGCTCTGGCAAAAACAATGCCAGTGTCCTGACGAAGCCAATCTTATTTTTCCCGCGACGATTTTCGCGCTAAGACCCGTCTGCAATGGCACTCGGCCCCCGCCTCGAATTCCGGCAGTCCCAATCCCTGGTGATGACGCCACAGCTGCGTCAGGCCATCAAGCTGCTGCAATTCTCCAACCTGGAGGTTGCCGCCTTCGTCGAAGAGGAGCTGGAGCGTAATCCGCTGCTGGAACATGACGAGCGGCCGGACCTGGTGGGCGAGCGCCCCAGCCCCGATCAGCCCGACCGCCCGGCAGAAAACGCCGATAGCGCCGATCTGGTCTCCGCCGTCACCATGCCGGATGCCGGCGAAGGCCCGTTGGACCACGAGTTCGACGGCTACGAGGCGATGGGCCCGGCCGACGGCATCACCATGCCGAGCAGCCTGGCCGGCAGCGGCGGGGCGCAGAATTTCGAGGCCGATGATCGAGGCCTGGAAGACCTGCTAGAGACCAGAACCTCGCTGCGCGAGCATCTCAGCGCCCAGCTGCGGCTCAGTTTTACCGACCGAACGGAGCGGCTGATCGGCGCCCATCTGATCGCCCTGCTCGAACCCTCCGGCCGCCTGTCCACCGACCCCGCCGTCATCGCCCAGGCCATGGGCGCCGATCTGGCGCTGGTGGAGATGGTGCGGGCACGGATGATGGCATTCGACCCGGTCGGCATGTTCGCGCGCAGCCTGACCGAATGCCTGGCCGCGCAATTGCGCGAACGCAACCGACTCGATCCCTGCATGGCCGCGTTGCTGGAGAATCTCGACACGCTCGGCCGCCGCGATTTCAAGCGGCTGATGGTGCTGTGCCAGGTGGATGCCGACGATCTGCATGAGATGATCGCCGAAATCAGGGCGCTGGACCCAAAGCCGGGGGCCAATTGGGATATCGCATCGCTGCAGCCGGTGATCCCGGATGTGCTGATGCGCGCGGCGCCCGGCGGCGACTGGCTGCTGGAACTGAACCCCGACACCATGCCGCGCGTGCTGGTGAACGAGGCGTTTTACGCGCGGGTGAGCAAGCATGCGGAGCGCGAGACCAAGACGTTCCTTGCCGAGCGCCTGGCCACGGCCAACTGGCTGGTGAAATCGCTGCATCAGCGCGCCACCACCATCCTGAAAGTCGCGGCCGAGATCGTCCGCCGCCAGGATGGATTTTTCCGCCACGGCGTGAGCCATCTGCGGCCGCTGATCCTGCGCGACATCGCCGATGCAGTACAATTGCACGAGAGCACGGTCAGCCGGGTGACGGCGAACAAATACATCGCCACCCCGCGCGGCATCTTCGAGCTCAAATATTTCTTTACCACCGCAATCGCAGGATCGGGCGGCGAAAGCCACAGCGCGGAGGCGGTCAGGCACAGAATCCGTGCGATGGTGGGCGCCGAGGCGCCCGACGATGTTCTGTCAGACGATGCCATCGTGGCTACCCTGCGCAAAGAGGGCGTGGACATCGCCCGCAGGACCGTGGCCAAATACCGCGAGGCGCTGCGCATTCCCAGCTCCGTGCAGCGCAAGCGGGAGAAAGCCGTGATGGCCTGACCAAAACCGGGCAATCTTGCACGGCATTGGTCCGGTCTCGCAGCCGATCACCCGCATAATAAAAGCTGGTGAAAGGTTGGTCGTATGCAGATCAATGTCTCGGGAAAGCAGGTCGATCTATCGGACTCGCTTCGAACCCGCGTGGCATCCAGCCTCGATGTGATTGCCGCCAAATATTTCGATCATGCGCTGGAGGCGCATGTTACCTTCGGACGCGCGCGCAGCTTCTTTACCTGCGATATCAATGTCCATGCCGGCCGGGGGCTGACCCTGCGCGGCGAGGGCGAGGCGGGCGACGCCAATTCCGCCTTCGACGACGCAGCCGAACATATCGCCACCAGGCTGCGACGCTACCGGCGGCGGGTGAACGACCACCACAGAGACCTCGCCGGCAAGGACCGCCCGCAACAGGCGCGCGCCTATGTGTTGCGTGCCGAATCGGATGAGGCAGCCACCCCGCAGGCAGAGGGCAATGGCAGCCAGACCTTTGCGACGGTGATCGCGGAGACACAAACCGATATCGCCACGCTCTCGGTGAGCGATGCGGTGATGCGCATGGATCTGGCGGACCAGACCGTGCTGATGTTCCGCAACAGCACAACGACGGAACTCAACGTGGTGTACCGGCGGAGCGATGGGAATATCGGCTGGATCGATCCCAACTCGAACTGAGCAGGTTGGTCGTTCCCGCATCGCCAAAGCGCGATGGGCTACACGGTACACGCCACCGTAGTGTGGGATGCAAAGGGGCATCCCACACTAAGGCGACCCCCAAAATCTACCGCTTTAGGTGGGCGACCGGGGTGAGATCGAGTAATTCCATTCCGGGTGGAATGGGTCGCCCTTGATATTGATGGTCGCCATCAGTTCGTCGCTGACCTTGATACCCTTCGGGTAGTCGCGCGTGTCTAGTTCGCATCGCACCATCAGACCGGTTTTTGTCGTGGTGGAGGCTATAAGTTCTACCACGGCCTCTCTGCTGATCAATGGCTTGCCGCGCCAGTTCTGGGTGATGTGGCAGAACATGCGATGTTCGATCTTGTTCCACTTCGATGTGCCTGGCGGATAATGGCAGACCTGCAGTGTCAGGCCTGTTTCATCAGCCAGTGTCTGGAGTTCAATCTTGAACAGGCGGACGCGCGATCCGTTGGAGCCGCCGCCATCAGCTGTAATCATCAGGTGCTTCATGTCCGGGTAGCGTGCGCGACCCATCAGGTCCAGCCAGAGACGAATCGCATTGACCGCGAACTGCGCGGTGTCGTTGCTGATGCCGAGGCTGACGCAACCGGCATTGGCGGTGACGTCGTAGACACCGTAAGGTGCAACCTTGCCCAGATCAGGGTCGACGAAATCATGCACGCTCACCTGGTCGGGACAGCCCGCTTTACGGTAATCGCTGCCGCCATTCTTGAAGGCGCCAATCAGTTCCTTCTTTTTGGTGTCTATCGAAATCGCCGGCTGGCCGGCTGCCTGAGTGGCGATCACTGCGGCGTTGATATGTTCGAATTGCGCATTGCGGTCAGGGTTATGGCTGCCTTCCAGGGTTTTGCGATTCACCTGCCGGCAGAATTTCAGCAAGCCCAGCAACTTGGGGATGGAACTGTCGGCGACCTTGTGGCCCATGTCGCGCAACGCCGCCGCCAGTTTCGCATGACTCTTCGACACCCACATCAGCGGGCGCATCGGATCGCCCATGGTTGCGGGCTCCACCAGGCGCTGCAGACTTTCCAGCAGCGCCGGGTCTTTGTGGAGCAGCGTGGGACAGCCGCCGCCCGGCCGGCGGACTTCGCCAACCAATGAGGCGGGATCCGCCAAGTCCCTCAGTCCGCGGCCAATTGTGCTGCGTGCTATCCCCGTTGCCTGGTGCGCAGCGGCGATCCCGCCGTAGCCGGCGGTCTTGGCCTCAGCCGCCACAAGCAGGCGGCGAGACCGCTCATCAAGCTCCTTTTCAACCGCGGTGAACCGTTCGCGAATCAGGGGTGTGTCGATCATCCCAGGAGTCTAGAAAACAATCGCCCGCGCCGGAACCCCGGCGTCGAAGTTCATCCCAGCCTCGCCACACCCGATTCGTTAGATTTGGGGCGACGCCTTAGTCGAGCCAGACGACTTTGGGCAAAGCACCCGGATGCATTTCGTCCAGCATATTTGGTCCGAGACTCGTCAATCGCGCTCCTACGATAAGGTTTGGAACGCTGCCACGTCATTTATGCGCACAGCGGCAACTCTCCTACGAGGCGAACGATTGCACGGCCATGACAGACAACGACTACATGCGCCACGCCATCGATCAGGCCCGTAAGGGCGACCTGCGGCCCGGCAGCAACCCGATAGGCTGCGTGATCGTCAGCGA
>Ga0116227_10010314_pt1 | contig 16397 bp, 7 predicted proteins | sample S1TSphgellanicum_FD_89693 | JGI IMG/M metagenome (GOLD analysis project Ga0116227, IMG submission 89693) | Host-associated microbial communities from peat moss isolated from Minnesota, USA - S1T2_Fb - Sphagnum magellanicum MG | ecosystem: Host-associated > Plants > Peat moss > Unclassified...
CAAATAAAAAAAAAAAAAAAAAAAAAAGTATCTTGAGGCAAAAGGAAGAATTATGGGAAAACTCAAATTATATTTCACCATGCAAAAAATAATAATCTTCAAAAAAAATCCTCTAAAACAAACCAAAAAATCCTTCAAGATATTATTATTACTCTATAATAATAACTTAATCTCAAGTTTCAACACAAGCGCAAAATATCATGTTTCAAAAATCCTCATATAAAAAAAAATAGACCTATTATTATTACCTAGGGGCCAAAATCCCTTGAGCTACTATACTTTACAATGAATCTAAACACAATAATAATATCCTTGCCTTTGGTAGTAGGCAAGGCCAACAAAAGGAATGAAGAAAAAGGACTGAGTTGGGAAGGAAGGAAGGAAGGAGGGAGGGAGGGAAGGTGGGTGGGTGAGTCTTCCTCAACTCCATTAAGAGACCGATAACCCTACCATTTTGGATAGATAGATGGATGAATGAATGGATGAATAAATGGATAGATGAATGGATGAATAAATGGATGAATAAATGAGTGGATGAATGAATGAATGGTTGGATGAATAGTTGAATAGATGAGTGGTTGGATGATTGGACAGACAGTGATCTTAGTCTCAAAGTTGGGGGGTGTTTTTGTTTTTCCCAAAGCAACTTGTCAATTGTGTTGGACTGGTGTCCAATGTCCAAATGCCAGTTTCTTGGACAGCATCCAGTGTGCGGCCATACTACATGCACAGACAGTTCAACGACCATGCTGCAACAAACAAACAAACAAACAAACAAACGGTTGCACCTGGGTGGATGAGAATCCCCAGGCCTTTCTTTCTTTCTTTCTTTCTCCTTTTGTGCTTGCTTGCTTGCTTCAGGACACTAAACACCCTCTTACAAACTTTGCGGGTGTCAGTGTGGTGGTGGCTTCTTGCAGCAAGCCAAGCTCACCAGCCAGCCAGCCACGGGTGCAAAATTGGAGGTTCATATTCGCCACCCATGGCTCATAACTGGATTGCTTGTCGGCCTTGCCTTTGACACCCACAAGTGGAAACAATAATAATAATAAGTGGAACAGGGTATGGATATGGACCCACCATATACCAGAGTTTATTGATAACTGGACCCACCACAAGCAAAGTGTGATCACAATCTCTCTCTCTCTCTCTCTCTCTCTCTCTTCCTTTCTTTTTACTCTTCCTAAAGGAGATTAAAAAGTAAGTTTTTTTAAAAAACTCTTCCTAAGAAGAGTAATTTCCGAAAATCGAAGACCATAAAAATTAAGTACTTTAACCTGTTTCCTTTACCCAAGGTCGAAAGTGGACACCTATCCCATTAACCCTACTCCCTTACCTCACACCGGCTCGGGTTTTAGGGTTTAGGTATCATCGGTAAGTCGGTGGAGAATGTAAGTGATTAGTAGTAGGTATGTATGTATGTATGTATGTATGTAAGTAAGTAGGTGTGGCACTTGGTGGCTACTAATGTAGATTAGTATATAGATGCATGTGGATGGTTAATTCACATAGCTAACCACCGTGGTTAGCTATGGGACAAGGAATAGGATGAAAAAGTGTTTCTCATGTTGACATACCCTCCTCCGTCCTTCATGTTGTGGGCGGGGATCGGTTCACTATTTCTCAAGAAAAACTATGATGATAGCAAGGTAATGGGGAAAAAACCCTTACATTAACATTAGAGTTGGACATTAGTTTGTGCCACATCTTGCTAGTAAGGAAGAAGGTAGGTTGTTTTGTTTTTGTCACATTGAGACCTCCCCATATGATTTTGTAATGTTTATAGACTTCTAATGCAATAGTTAATTGAAATTTTATTATTTTCATCACTAAATTCAATTTAAAAACAAAAATATTGTTGTAAAGAAAATTGGGTGTGTACTCTTGCCACCATTATATATAGCCCTTGATGAGTATGAGAACACTGAGGTGGTTTCATAATTTTCAGACCTATGGTGTGGGAGTTATTGAATTTTGAGATTTTTTTTTGTCATTGAAAATTCAATCAATTTAAAAATAAGTTTATCATCCAAAGCCCTCATTCTACTGCTATCTTTACTTGTTACTGAATGTTCCCAAGGCAGGTTACAAGGTTCCCAACTTTGTACCCAATGATTCAAATCAAATATTCAAAATCTCTTTACTTTTATGCTATGGGGAGGACCCATGCAACAAATACTTCCAAAATGAAGGTTCCAAACTTGGGAAAATTTGAGCATCAAAACTCCCATACTTGAAGTGGGAACAAGTAAGCAATGATGTGTTGGGATCAAAGTAGTAATGCTAGGGAGTCTTTCTAGCTTAAAAAGGCTCAATCTTAACCCTAGTAGTTCTTGTGGTCATTTCAAGGAAACCAACTTCATCTTTGACCTAATGTGAACTTCCTTTAATTGGCTTGTAAACTATGATGTGGGTGAAGGTGATGTACATTGAGTTTGGACTTATAGAGTGCTCTTCAAAAGAGCTAGTAAAGAAATATCATTTTGACTTCAATTTCCAAGTCCCAATGATTGATTGATTGATTGATTGGCTTCATGGGGGTGAAATGAAACTCTTTAATTCTTTCATGTGATGGTGAGAAATTGAGGGAATAGCTTACACATTACTACTATTTTGGATGTGCTACACTTTGCTAATGGCCCACATACCACTTGTGAGTGGACTTGCTCTTAGAAAGGACAGGGCAAGAAAATCTTAGTACATGCCATATAGATTGGATTTGAGAATTATATATATATATATATATATATATATATATATATAATTGTTTGTTGGAATGTGCATCCTCAATATGGATTGCAAAGCTCCTTGAGAGAGAGAGAGAGAGAGAGAGAGAGAGAAACATATACCCACTCATGAATGATGATTATAAAGAGGCCCCACTTAGTTCCCCAATTATTATGAACTAAGCTTTTCTTATTCCATCTTAACCCTATTAAATTATCCTAGGAGCCCTGGTTACTAGAGTCTATAAGCATTGAATGGGTTATTACTCAGGTTTCCCTTTTTTTTTCTTTTTTTTTTCCTTCTTCAATTTTGTGTTGTAGCCACTATTAGTAGTGATCATCCACAAAAGGAATTAGCCAAACTTGGCTAAAGGTCAAAGAGGACAGTTAATTTTTTTCCTAAGAATCCTACTATATTTTGGCAACCTGTTGGAACCTATTGTTTTAAATATGAAAATTTCAGAATTTTTTCCCTTGAAATCTGACAAATTTCGCACTTTTTTTTTTCTTCTTCAAAAACCCTTTTAATGAGCCTTGCTTGATTATTTTTTTTGGGGGGGTCATGGGGCAATTCTCCAAAAAGATGCTTTTTTATTATCACATATATAATTATCACTTTGAAGGGAAGTTGAACAAATGGATAAGTGCACATCTTGAAGTAATGACAAACAAAAAAATCCACACAATTTTGACACACAAAGAGGAATTAAGACTTGGGTATATAAATATATATATCCCATGTTATTCACTCACACATGATGAGTATTAGGAGACCCCACTTCCCAAATCCATATGTTACATCTTAAGTGTTTTGTTAGCCTTGCCTTGGTAGGCAAGGATATTGTGTTTAGATTCATTATAGAGTATAATGGCTTAATGGATTTTGGCCCCTAGGGAATAGGTCTATTTTTACATGAGGATTTGAGAAAGATGATATTTTGGTTTGTGTTGAAACTTGAAATTAGTTATAGAGTCCTAATATCTTGAAGGATTTTGGTTTCTTTTAGAGGATTTTTTTGAAGATTATATTTTTGCAAAGTGAAATATTTGAGTTTTCATAATTCTTCTTTTGCATTAAGATACTTTTAAATGTAAATGGCAAAGGCCAGAGTGGGACACACCCCTTGTTTTGTTTTTGTTTTGCTTTCTTTTTCTTTTTTTTTGGGAAAGATGGAAAGAGATGGATAAGTATTAAGTGCATGTCCCGAAGTACCAAAACACCAATCCACATTTGTTTCAAACACAACAAAGGGATGAAGATCAGGAGGGACATATTAGAGTTATCCGTAAAGTAGCCCTGTCTCCACCCTGTGTTTAGGCCTCCTTTCACCCCCCTATGCCCTCTTTCAGTGGTATCTGCAATGTAAAGACATTTTAATAAATCTCAGTATGAAATGCTGACTCTTAGCATTTAATGCACAAGGTTCGAGACTAATTATACCTAGTAGTTGTACAGTTTGGAGCAGTGAAAATACATGCAGCAGCAGCAGTGGAGGCGCTCAGGGAAAAGGAAAGACAGGATGAAACTCAGTTTACCACCAAAATTGATGGTTTTCTGAGTTTCACCCCCCCCCTTGAATGACCAAACTCAAGGTTCTGGTGCTGAATTTTTTCTTACTTTACAGATAATTCTAATGGTAAGTATATATGCTACCCATAACCCACAAGTCATTTGTGTGACAAGATGCAAGAGAAGGCGTAGCAACTAACCACCCACCAAGGGACCCATATGTGTGTGTGTGTGTGTACACATTTTGTCTTGATCTCTTTCCCTTGCAGATATGTTCTGATGATGCTTCATGACCTCCCTCGTTGACCATTGAAGTGCTGGCGATTCCCAAAGGTGTAAAAGTAACACAGGAATGCCCTCATTCGCATGCCTTCCTTTACTAGAGCATAAAGAGCTACCTCACATTGTGTTGTTTCTTTTCCATTTGATACCCGGCGGGTATTTGGAGAGTGTGCACTAGGTACCATGGGAAAAAAAACAATGGGAAGCTTTACCAAAAATGGGGGCCATTTTTTGCTTAAATAATAGAGCTTAAAGGAAGCCCGAGCAACCCAAAAAAATACTTCCCCAATTCATCAAAAACTTTTACCCACTGCCCGCAAATCAAGCTAGGCCTTCTGGGGAGGCTTACTGGGCAGACAAATAGCATTTTAAAAAAATTATTGGGCCTGAAAGCAGAAGTTTTTTCAAGTGTAGCCAGCAAGTTGAATGAAAGGAAGGCATGTACCTGAAAAAAAAATTTGGGGGCAGGGGGGGGGAGGGGACCAAAAATTCACATAACAGCGACCCCAAAAAAAAAATCCCCAAAAAGAAAACCCTTGCAAAAAAAATTCTTTTTTAATTAAGAAAAAAATCGCCATATTTTGAGAGGGGGAAAAAAAAAGAAAAAAAGGTTGCCATATTTATTTAGACAACGAGTTTTTCAAGGTCTCCACCAGAATAAAGCAAGCTTTTTTTTAAATTAAGGCTTTCTTCTTGTGTGACCTGTAGCCAAATTTGACTCATTCCTCTTGTGGTTGATCACCAGTCCACCTACTTGACAAAACTATCGTATTATAATAATAAAAACCAAGTTGATTAGGTTTTCAACAAAATTGGTAAAAAAACTTATACGAAAAATGAGGGATTATGTCATTCATGATGTAGACTCTCTCTTATTCAAAGGATTTTTTTGTGGAAAAAAAAAGCACCAAAGTCACCAGATTTTGAGGGAAAAAAAATTCCGTGAATTCACACAATTAGACCACAAAGTTCCATTAAATATTATTATACTTCTTTTCTCCGTGACCTATAGTCAAATTTGGCTAATTGCTATTGTGGGTGATGGCTACTACTAAATGTAGATGCCATCATCCACAAAACCCTACATCACAAAATGATAATTTAATCATCTAGTGATGTACGGTTTGTGGCTACTACTACATCACAAAATTTATTTTTAAGAAAATTAAACAAGTTTTTTTCTTAAAATAATTTTTAAAAAAAAGAACTAGTAGAAGAAGGCACTAGAAAACACAATAATCAAGGGTTGGAGTAGACGAGGGATAACATGCAACTTGTTGTGAAGCAATATGACCAACCGTAGAGCATTGAAAAGTTTTCTCCGTGACCACTCCAACATGTCCACGGTGATAATATTCACCACATGTGACGCATATGGCTCCATTAACTTTTATCATCACATCTTCGGCTTGTCTTTTCCCATACCTAGAGTTTTTGCCTCTCAAAGAAATCCGTAGAGGGGGTGAAATCAATAGTACAACAGAATATGGTTTTTCGTATGTATGTACGGCAATAGTAGTCTTCGGCTCATGACACATGTGTGAGATAAACTTGTGTTGAAATGAAGTAAACCCTAAACCCTAAACCCATACTTTGAAGTAGTAGGCTAGTACAATGATCATAAATATGCCCCCCACCAACCCCCCCTTCACACCCCACAAATACACAAAAAAAAATTTTAAATGCTTTTCACAGGATGATGGCTCATTGGTATAGCTCCTTCTGGAACCCTGGAACCAAGTGGTCCCAGGTTCAAACCCAGAGGCTGTGTGCAGGTGAATCTCATGCTGGAGGTCTGCCAATAATGAGCTTGACTTGTAGTGCCAACAGCTTGTGTCAGGTCAGATCTTGCTTCATGTTCTTCAAATTTTAATTAATTAAATTAAATTAAATTAAAACATTCTAGATGATGGCCATGCCCCTTAAGAAGAATATTGTCGGTGAAAATGAGCTCAAACAAAAAAACCCCCTTACAATTAATTAGGTTCTCCATATGTTCTTTAATTTATCTCATATGCATTGGAACAATGTCCCTATGTTGTTCCCAATGTTCCCATGCATCTCCCAAATGTGCTCTTGAATTTTATCCAATGTCCCTATGTTGTTCCCCGTGTTCCCATGCATCTCCCAAATGTGTTCTTGAATTTAGTGAAAATCTCCCTTTCACGTTGTAAATTGTCACACAATTTCAAGAGCAACCTTGCGACCTTTGCAACAAATTCATGACATCACATACACCTTTCAATAACAATCAAGGATCCTAGTTCACATGCTTCCATATTCAATAGGGGAAAAAGAGGTAAAAAGAATGAACAAAGTGAATGAAAGTGCCATGCAAGCTTAAGTGCACATGACCCAAGACATGGTTGTCACAACATTAAAAATGTACCAATTCTAGGCCAATGCAAGCATCATCATGGCCTTGTTCACACTACGAAATGAATAATTTGTTTTACTTCAAACAAAATAATATTTTCAGTTGCATCATACAACAAGGTGTGTTATGCACAATGACCTTGCCATCAATTTGACATCAACAATTGATATTTATGATGAATTGCTCATAGCTAAGGGAAATTTTTTAATATATATATTAATGTACATCATGTTGTTGTAAAAGAAAAAATAATAATAAATTTATTTTTCATTTTTTTACATTACATTAGTTATGAGGAACCCAAAAGGATCTCACATTAAATGATGATGTGTTCTAGGAACCTATTTAAACATTTAAAAATTTGTTACCAAACCAAAACCAAAAGGGAAATTTTGCAACATAATTTTTAATTTTTTGCAAATCTAACAATTTTTTTGTCAAAAAAAAATGATCAAAATATTGTCTTTTCATATTTATTTTTCACGTTTATCTAGACTTTTAAATTTAAAAAAAAGACTCATCATGACATGTGTAGTTGAATGTTTTCAATCACACTGTCACATTTTGAAAGAATTACATGAATTTTTGTGTATGATGGGTGCCATAATCATTTTTGGAGAAAATATTTTCATATGTAATTTTGTGATTATAGATTGATGACAAAGTCAATTGGGCTAGATGCACATTTGAGGAGGTTGCAAAGAAAATAAAATGTCAAAAGATGAATGTGAATTGTTTTACAACTAAATTATATACTCTATAATGATTATCAACACAATATCCTTGCCTTAGAAAGCACGGCCAACAAAAAGTTATGAAAGTTGGAAGCTCATATGGCCATGGCCAAGGTTCAATGTTTGATTGACTAGTCTCTATGCAACCTAAAGCAACATTCATTGTTGCAATTCCATTTGTAATAAAGGGATGAAAATTTTCAAACTATTTGAAGCACTACACATTCCAAACCTAATGAATTAGAACAATAAAAGAAAATGTAATTGGCCTTTATTTTAAACCTTGTCTATTGCCTTTGAATGCACACAAGTGATCAATGAAATCATTTTTCAATTGATAATGCAACCCCATGTTTTTTATATGTTAAATGTTTTGTTTGAGATTTGCAAATAACAATCTTCATCTAATATGAATGTCTTGAGTGGGTTCAAAAGGCTCCAAATCTTCGTTCTAATTTTCTTTTAAAATCATGTTGTGAAGCAACATTCTTATCATAGGGATGTTCTAAATTATGTGACAATCCCATTGTTGAATAAGATTCACAACAATGTGAAAACAAAAAGATGTAGCACCCCCCTTCCTACAAGATTATTAAGCGATAACAAAGTGAATTTTTTCCACCTAAGGTTCATGAATAGGTTGCACAAAATTGACTGGCATGGATATATTCCATCAACAAGCAAATAATATCAAAAACATTTATTCCCATTGACCACAAATGCAACAATAAACCCCACACCTTGTAGTAAATCAACAAGGAAACAACAATTAAGGATATTCAAGTTATTTCTTGCCCTAGGAAAACCAAAATGTGCATGTCAAAACAACAAACTTTGATATAGAAATGCTTCAAGGATAATGTTATTGTTTTTTTCTTTTGTCCTTAAATTGGTATTGTCAAAGCTAAACAAAATTTCCAAACATTATGCATGCAATCTATGCTAGTAAACATCCCAAGGAAACTACTATCACAATGGACAAATTTTTTATTGTTGGCCATGTTTGGTTGTTATAGATATTTCAATTCAAAACACTCCTTTATAGCTTTAAAGAATCTTTTGAATGCCTCCATCATAGTTGATTTCATGAGCCTACCATATTCATTGCATGCATCAAAATCTACAACATAAGCTAGCATCCCAAGTGCATATTTGTGCAATAAACCAAAAATTTCTCAATCATTTGATGTTAAAGTTGAAAGTAAAAATCATGTGCAACAATGACATCCATAATGTGTGTAAAAAGGCTACATCATCTAATGATGTTGCTTGAAGAAACAATTATTAGAAAATGGGTCATCGCATAATAATCTTGCCATATTTAATCACGACCATTTTCCCATTCTTTCAAAATGTTTGCACTAAAACTTATTTTTGGCTACCTTTATGCTTTACTTCTAGCTTCAAATTGAATGCCAAGTGCAACATCAAATATCAATTGTTCTTCTTCATTGTCCTCAAGTTCAACCTACATATAATTGCGGAAGTAAAAAATTTAACCATTGCTCCATATCCCAACATGCAAAAGCACAAGGTTGACAATGTGCAAACATAACAAACAAATGCGCAGATTGTGACCAATTTTGATCACTTCAACTCAATGGACAATGTGTAAATAGAGTGAATTAAAATATGAGCAAAACACAACACAAACAATGTTGAATAAACTGTGAACAACGGAAATGACACATAAATAACCACATGAAATTGAATTTTGAAGCTTGAGAGACAAAAATGACATGCAAAAGTTAATGGTTGTTGAAAGGGTAAGGGCAACACAAATTTTCATTATTACATCATGAGCCATCTCCTCCAAAAGCAAAGCCATTTTGCAAGAATAGGGATAATTGCCAAGGCAAATGTAAAGATACTTTTAGTAAGTTAGAAATGATTTTAAAAATACTTTGAACTTGAAGCTTTAGAAGTATCTATGAAATGTTGATGATTGATATTTTATTTATTTCAAAGATCTATTTGTTCTTTTATTTTATTTATGTGCAATGTTGGGTTTAATTGAGTTATTATCTTATTTTAAGGAATATAAACTTGTTATGTTTAAAGTAAATGAAGTGATCTGAAATTTAATTATGTTTAAACTAAGTAAAATCAATATGGCATGGAGCTCATGTATATTACACCTTCATTTCCCATAGTTCCCATATGTCACCGAAGTTGCTCCCAACAACCCCCACATTTTGTCCTATATTCATTGCCCAAAGTCCTATGTTTTTGACCCACATAGTTGCGAGATATGAATACCTTCTATACATTCATAGTTGTATGGAATGTGAACATGGTATACCACTCATATCTTACAAGTGATTAAAGTTTAGGAACTTTATTTTGTGATGTGGGCTGATCAACTTGCACCCACAACTAATTAGTAGTAAAACTCACAATAATAGTATCACACAATTGATAGCGTTTGATTATTCAAGTTCTTTTTTGAGAACCACGGGTTGTATATAAAACCATGATTCCTTGGACTATTGTTGAGACTCACGGGTTGTATATAAAAACCATGGTTCCTTTGACTAGTGTTGAGAACCATGGGTTGTATATAAAATCATGGTTCGTTTGACTAGTATTGAGAACCACAAGTTGTATGTAAAACCATGGTTCCTTGGACTATTGTTGAGAACCACGGGTTGTATATAAAACCATGGTTCCTTGGACTATTGTTGAGAACCACGGGGTGTATATATAACCATGGTTCCTTTGACTAGTGTTGAGAACCATGGATGGTTTATAAAACCATGGTTCCTTGGACTATTGTTGAGAACCATGGGTTGTATATAACCATGGTTCCTTTGACTAGTCAACCACGGGTTGTATATAAAAGCATGGTTCCTTGGACTAGTGTTGAGAACCACGGGTTGTATATAAAAACCATGGTTCCTTGGACTAGTGTTGAGAACTATGGTTACGAACCTTAAGAGCCAGCCTGATAACCATCAAGGGTAAGTTCACCCTGATCATTTATCCTGTCCACACACCATCCATTCATCCATCTATTCATCCATCCATCTATCCATCCATCTATTCATCCATCCATCTATCCATCCATACTTCAGGGGTGCACTGATGGGTGTTGATCAACAGGCTCTTCTGGTCTGCTGGCTGTCAGGAGGTTTGGTTCCCTTTCATTTTTGCCTGCTTCACTTTCTTCAATGGCCAGAAGAGATGACAGAAGTGCCCATAACTTGACTTACTTCCTTCTCTGCATTAAAAAGGACTTGAAAGCCCCAAGATTAGGGTTTTGCCTGCTGCTGCTTCACACAATTTGGATGATCAGTTTGGTGTTGTAGGCCAGTTTTTGCTGACAAATTTTGTGGTTGAGTGTACATAATAAGCCATTGTTTCTGACAAATTTTTTCATCATCCCTTCTCTCTCTTGTGTCTGGTGGTCACTGGCTTCACCAGTTTGTTGAGTTAAAGGGAGAAAGAAAGCACCTAACTCACCACCATGAGTGAGACGAGTGTTGGGCAGCTCTTTGAAATTTTTAAAGAATCGTCGGTTTTGGTTCTTTCACACACCCCTTCAAGATAGAAAGTATCAACAATTTTTCATAAAATAATTGGAAAAAAAATTTCTAGTTCTTTAACCTTTTTTTTCAAATTAAAATAATAATAATAATAATAAATTTCAAACCCTTGAATGTGTTGTCTTGTGCATGAGACCCTGAGGACACTTGTCAAAAATTCTAAATGTTGTACGTGCATGTTCCCAATGTGAAATGAAATTGCGCCCAATTTGGATGTAATTCATCCACATATGTAACATGACAAAGTCACTCAAGGTAGTAGTAATAAGCACCAAGTGTGCACATGAAACCATCTTCGGCATATTCAACTGAAAATTGCTTCTCAAAAGATGAAAGTTTCATCCATCAACAATATGAAAAATCAACCCCAAAAAATGGATGATGTACTCAATCATGTCATCATCAATGAATGCCCCTATAAATGGACCACTACCCATTCAAACTGCACAAATCTATCCCTAGCTGATGTAGGTAGCCATATTATAAAAGGTTTTTTTTTTGGGATAGGTTCTAATAATAATAGGTAGCCATTTATGGCTAAACCCTTCTTCTGATGTTGGCTACTGACATTCCAACAGAAAATTGGGGAAAAAAACATCAGTTGCAAATGCAAATTTTTATTTTAAAAAATTCCTAAACTTGTAATGGCTAAAACTCATTATGAAAACTAGCCCTTTGATATTTGGTGATGGTTATAAATTTTGATTTTGAACTTGTTTATTGCATTCCTCCCATTCAATATTAAACTCTTTAGTGCCATTTAAATTTGCCACTTGCAATTCAAAGTCCTTAAATGAATGTAGTCACTAAATAGTGGTCCATCCATTCACATCCATTGTAATGCATGAGCCTTTCAAAAATAATAATAAATTATCACTACACAACACTAAGATTAATTGCTCAAAACAAAACTTTATTGAAAGTTTAGGCATTTGAAGTTCAAAGTTGTTTTAGTTCCCCTTTACTTTGAGAAGTCAATTGAACAAAAATTTAAACACCGAAAATTGACAATTGTTGGGAAAAATTCCAAAAAAATTCCTTTTAATTCAACTACTTCAAGAATTTTCAAAATATGTCTTAACAACTACCACCACTTTTAAGGTGCAAAAATCAGGCTGATATTTTGGCACAAAAATTGCACCACATTCTCCCAACCAAATTGTGTACAATAAGTTAACAAGCACCATACCAAACCCACCCACCAAATGTGAATCTTCACAAGATTTTGTCTACACATGACTCAAGCCCCCCTAGGGTTCTCTCAAGTTCCAACTAACCTAGAAGATCCTACATATATGTGTTACACAACCATGGCAACCGAAAAAAATGAAACCCTAATTTCATCTAGGCTTCCGCAAACAAATTTCAAAATAGACATTAAGTAAATGTCGACTTTGTAACCCTTTAGGTTACAAAGCATTTCTCATCCATGTGTTTGGTGCATGAGAGGAGAATCGGGAATGTTCATTAATATGCAATAATGTATCAATCTCTTATAAGTTCAAACTCAAGTTCGTGAATAATTGTAACTATACATGCTCGAGAACTTATCACTCCCGAGGCTTGATATGAAATAAGATTACTAAACTTAACTAAGTTTAGTTAGAGCAACTCCACCCACACTCAGCATTTGGCCTTGCAATATGATTTTTTCAATGTTTATTGATTCCTAATCCTACCCATTAAACACAAACTTCAGTTAAAAATCAGAATTTACTAATAGCAAAACCATTTTGACCAACCAATAAATTTTGTCAATCAAGAGCAAGTATTAAATTGTGCTGTGATTTTTGCCTATGTCAACATATTGAGCAAAAATGTAATGCCAAAATCGTTTTATTGAACTTGTTGTGCAAATTTTTACTAATCTTTCATCTAAAATATGTTGTGCAATGTGTTGGTGGAAATGCTTTTGGTACATCACATGTTAGCTCATATTGTTTGTTGAAGCACACAAAGTTTCTAATCTTTTAGCAAGGATAAATTAAGGCTACCAATGATCTTTATAAAATATTTTTGCAATGAGTTTCGAGGTGACTTAATGCATGGCAGCAATTTTTGTAAGGTGGTATTAAATGAGTGAAAGATAGGTTATTGGGTAATTGACCATCCCTGGTTTCACTCACTCATTTGTTAACCCCTTTGCCTTCCCTTCAAATTAACTGGGTAGATCCTGTTACTAGAGATATATTCATCTTTTACTGACCCAAATTTCTTTACACCCAGTACCCTTTGTTTAATAAAATGATTGGTTCCACACCCATCTCACAATCAAAATAATAAAATAATAATAATAAAATTCATCTTAACAAATAAGATATAACTATAACAAAATGTTTCCTTATTCGTTGAGTGTTTTCACTGGATTTTGAATGAATTCATTGATCTCATTGAACATGATTTAATGACCCTGAGTTTACCAACCAAAGACCAATGAACAGGCGAATACATTGATTCACTGAACGAGGACCAATGAATTACACTCACATTTTGTAACAGTGAACGAGGACCAGTGAATTACACTCACATTTTGTAACAGTGATAAAACTTTACAGCAAACTTGCCTGTTTCTTTTTTAGAGTTGTAAAAAGTCTTATAACTAAGAACATCTCCAGCGGTGCTCAGTATGTGACCCTTCAAAAATATTTTTCACATCCAAGTTTAGTTAAGCACTCTTTTACAACCCCACCCGTAAAACTGAAACCGGGACAGCAAATAGGTGAGGGACTACTAATAGCAAACCACCTGGACCAATCATTATGATGGGCCAATAAGAAGCACTGAGCAGCACTTAGATCATATTTATTACACTCTTTTCTGTACAGCACTGCTGCACCTTTCACCAGCCATGGCAACATGCTCAATTATACAGAGCCAAAACCATTTTGGTGAGTCAAAACGGCATATGTTAGATTTTCTTCATCGAATTTTACTGTGCAGGATCACATACCGAGCACCATTGGAGATGCTCTAAGCTCTAACAATTCATAAAGATTTGATATTCAAAGGACCCAAGAGATTTGAGGCATTTAGGTGATTGGTTCCCCCGGATTTGAAGCATGTGAATTTGTTGATCAGATAGCATCACTAGAATCAAAAGGCTTAGAGTCTTTTTTAGGCTTTCCATTTCCATTGTCACAAGGACTCTCTTTACTTTGAGCTATACTCCAATCACTCCAGAATATGCCAAACCCAGAATATTCTGTAAGTGGCCACTGGGCCATTAAGGTCTAGGATGGTGAATTATGCTCTTTCCTTGATCATATTACATGACATAACCTTCCAGTGATAATCATACTCTTGTAATAGTGCCTAGATTGTGTCTGTTAAAGGTGACTTTTTTCTCTTTTATTTTAATAAAAATTTGTTGAATCTGCCTCCCCAGACCTTAATGTCATGGAATGGCCTTGCCCTTACCCATTATATTGGGTGTGCCACCCAAGCTTGCCCTAACAGGCTAACGGGCTCATTTATTTAAGCTTCACTTAATAAAGAGCAAAATTAAAAATTAAATTCTCAGAAATGGGTTTTCATGACCAGAAGTCAATTTTTTTAAAAAATTTGTCAGATTTGTATATTTGGTTTCAATAAGTATGATGATATATATATATATATATAATATCTTGTTTGTAGCCAGATTTGGTTAAATCTTCCTATGAATGATCGCCACTTTGGTTACATAAAAAAGTCATTAAAAAACACTCGTATGTAAATGTACATGTGTTAAAACTTTGAGGGTATTAGAGTTATCTGTAAAGGAACCCTCTTCCCCCTGTCTTTGGGCCTCCTTTCACCCCCTATCCCCTCTTTCAGTGGTATCCGCAAAGTAAAGAAATTTAAATAAATCTCAGTATGAAATGCTGATACTCAGCATTTAATGCACAAGGTTCGAGACTAATTATAGTAGTTGTACAGTTAGGAGCAGTCAAAATAAATGTCGCAGCAGTGGAGGCGGCGCTCCAGAAAAAGGAAAGACAGGATGAAACTCAGTTTACAACTAAAATTGATGGTTTTGTGAGTTTCATTCATCCCACCCCCCTTGAATGCTAGTGTACTTTTTTTGCAGGTTATTTTTGAATCTCACTCTCTGTGTATGACCAAACTCAGGGTTCTGGTGCTGTGCTTTTCTTACTTTACGGATAACTCTATTAAGCTGCCAGTTCTCAACCAACTACTTGCTCGTACATACATCATTGGGATTCATCCACTAACTTATGTTGTCTGTCAATCACTCACTCTCCCCATATATCCGAGTCTTCTCAAAGATTGAAACTTTCTTGCAGGCATGGGTGGGGGTGGAGAAGGCACAAATCATGGTGGTCACAAGGAGGCGATGAGGCCGCCCATGTGACCCCAATTAGTAGTAGTAGTAGTATGTACATGATGATGATGATGATCGTCCCCTTTCATATAAACTTAGTTTATCATGGAGCAACAGACAGACCCAAGTCCTTGTAAGCTCATTTATATGTCTAAAGAAGCTCTCGGAAGATTCACAATTTCACTCAACATACACACTACACTCAGGACTGTACTTTGTAGTCTGCAATGAATCAATCACCTGAAGAGTGACTGAACCCAACAGCTCTTCTTATCTCTAAAGCTCAGCTCAGACAAGATTGTACCCATGTGTGGTGAGTCCAGAGGGGACCAGCACCTACCTACCTACCTACTTACTTACCCCTGCACAATTCACAATTCAGGATAAATGATATGTGATGGACAGGAAACACTATTTTCTGTTATATTCCTGTCCCGTACCTAACCTCAGTGGTTAGCTAGCTACTACTCACTAACCATTCGCATGTATCTAGTTAACTCGGCGGCATCACGAAGTTGCTTGTTGACCTACTTACCTACAACCATAGTAACCATGGTTACATTAGCTACCTACTTACCTATGATACTTATCCACTTTTACATAGGTAGTTTAGCTCAGTAGTGTGTGTGGTGGAAGTAAAGTTTTCAGGATTAAGTTACTTGGTTGTGGTCAAATCACAATTGAGCCATAACATGTTTCCAATGGATGGTGTGGTATGTTGACCCAAAAAAAAGGGGGGGAATTTTTGGGAATTTTTTTTAGTGTAAATTCAATTAATTTTTCATTTTTGGGAAATTTTGGCCAATTTTTTTGATATCACAATTGGGTGCGGAAAAGAAAAAAAAAAAAAAAAAAAAAAAAATTTTTTTTTTTTTCTCTTATAATTATTATTTTTTTTTTAA
>Ga0116227_10010316_pt1 | contig 16396 bp, 15 predicted proteins | sample S1TSphgellanicum_FD_89693 | JGI IMG/M metagenome (GOLD analysis project Ga0116227, IMG submission 89693) | Host-associated microbial communities from peat moss isolated from Minnesota, USA - S1T2_Fb - Sphagnum magellanicum MG | ecosystem: Host-associated > Plants > Peat moss > Unclassified...
ATGGGAATGGAACAAGGACTCGCTGACAATCATGGAGATGCAGGCGGCTGAACTCCAGGCGCTTTGTACACGCTACAACTTCAAGCTTGCCAAGACTGGCAAGGCAGTCACTACAGCAGCCATCGTCAACCATCTCATGGTCCCTAGGGCCGATGTGGTGACGAAACAAGATGTGCACAATGTTATTGAGGTCATTATGGAGCAGGTTGTGGAAAACATTCTGGCTCCAGCAATGGAAGCTAAGATTATGACCGTTACTGGCCAAGTCGAAACGTTGCAAAATAAAGTAGATGAGATGGCTAAGAGCTTTGATACCATGTAGGACAGTGGGGAGAAGTGGAAGGAGGTTGTGGGCAAGAAGGTTGACAAGGTTGCTAACAAGGTGGACCGAGCAATGGATGCTGACCTGGTCAAGGCCAGGGAGGCAAACATCTGGGTCATCGGGTTGACCATGAGCAAGGGGGAAACCTCAAAACAACTTATGGAGTTGGTGCAGATGGAGTTGCTTGACAAGTTGAAGGTTGTTGACCGTGTGTAGGTGCAGAAGGTGCACCGGTAGATGCCGTCAGGGCGACTAAATAAGGCCACTGACAAGGCACCTGCAGTCATCATCATGTTGGCATCGGTACACGACAAGCTCACGGTGCTACGCGCTCGTAAAAGCCTGCAGGGCACGCAGCTTGGGTTCAACGAGGACTTGACTTCCGCTCAACAGGCCCAGAAATGAACTGCTTGGGCCACCTTCAAGGAGGCCAAAGAGGCTGGCGAATGGATCTACTGGCGTGGGGCCAATCTCTACATCAACCACAAAGTCATAAACTCTCCTACTGCATAGGGGGGCGAGGGCTAGAGAGACTTGCGCGCGTGCCTGTGGAACATCCATAGGGCTGCTATCACAAAGCTAGAAACACATGAACATCTGCTTGACCTATTTCAACATGTTGACGTTGTTGCTTTGACAGAAACACATCACTTCCTGGGCGATACATTCCTAGTCTTATCGGGGTTCTGTTGTTTTGATGTTGCCAGGCCTGTGACTCCACAGGGTGTCGTTCGAAAGCACAGTGGAGGCATTACTGTACTAGTCAAGGAAACATGGGCAAATAGTACTGTTGTTTGGAAGACTACAAAGGATGGGATTAGGATTTGGTTGCGCTTGGGCAATGCTTTTCAAAGGCCTTTGTTCTTATGCATAATATATGCTGCTCCACAAGGCTCGCCATATGCGGATAACAGCTTGTTTGAACACATATGCCAATAGGTTGGAGAAACCATGAGCTTAGGCGGTGTGCTTCTTGTTGGGGATTTCAATGCAAAGATAGGCACAAACACTGACTTCATTGATTGCAGTCAACTAGTAGATGTGCTACTGGTGCCACAGGCCATTGAGGACACCCTGCCCAACAATATGCTAGAGCGCCAGAACCACGACACCGTCACAGCTAGCTGCCATCATGAGTTCCTGGATCTCTGCAGAACTACTAGGCTGTTCATCCTCAATGGTCGCACACCAGGAGACATATCAGGGGTATACACATGCTTATCCAATAAAGGTTTTAGCACTGTGGACTATTTTCTTATGACAGCTGACCAATTAGAGGGTGTCAAGCGCTTAGAGGTTAATTGCGATGAAAAGTACTCAGGTCACAAAGATGCGCACTTTGATCATAGACCATTGGTACTTATAATCACATAACAGTGGCAACCCCCTCCTATTCAGCAAAAGGCAATCAAACACCTACCATGTTTCAAATATGACACTACTAAAGCAGCTGAGTTTAGCAAGAGTGTACAACATAACATCGGTGTTTGGGCAAGCCTAGATGTACTTGATGCATCTGACATACAAACAACAATCAATCTGTTACAACAGTGCATCACACAATCTGCAGAAGAAGTGTTTGGAAATAGACATGTGGTCTTAGGAAAAGCAATAAAGCACAGCCACAAACCCTGGTTTGACACAGAATGTCGCTAGACCAAAAGCCAGTTTGCTAAATTGTCACATGCGCACCCAGATAGGTAGGTCAGACTTAAGCAAATGAAACAATTATACAAAAGGAAGAAACGTGCTTATGATGTGCTCAAGGTTAAACAACTATCTGGTTTAGTGAAGGTGGATCCTGCAGCATTCTGGAAGCGGTACTGCAAGTGCACTGAAGGTGTCAATGGCATCACCAGTGAAGCGCTCAGGGATGGCTTCCAGTAATTGCTCTAGTTTTTTATGACACTAGCCACAGCAGGAGTTGTGATAGGTGCCGCTATTCAAGCCAGGTGGTCTCCTTTCCACCCAATGGTATTGATTGCGAATACTTGAATGTTGACATCACACTAGTTGAAGTACAACAAGTGTTCAAAAAGTTAAAATGACACAAAGCTGTAGGCATTGATGGCATCAAACCAGAGTTCCTTTTGGATGTAGCTGTTGCCTTACAATAACCACTATTAATTGTTTTTAACAAAATTCTGCGCGAGGGCTATTGTGAATCACTTTCTATTGGGATCATACATGCACTTTACAAAGGGGGTGACTGTAGTCAGTTTGACAATTATAGGGGGATCACAGTAGGACCAATCTTAGCCAAGGTGTTTGCAATGATTCTTGAGTCCCACATCAATTAATGGGCAGAGACCAATGATTTATGCGCAAAGGGACAGGCTGGTTTCAGAAAGGACTTCAGGATAAGAGATAACTTGTTTATTTTTCGCACTTTGACCGAACAAGCTAAATTTCAAAAAAAGAAGCTATACACTTGTTTTGTGGACTTCAAAAAAACCTTTGATACAATACCAAGGGACTTGTTGTGGCAGGTGCTGGAGGGACTTGGCATTAGTGGGCGGATACTGGAGTGTTTGCGCTCCATGTACCGTCAAGACCAAGCCTGCCTGCACCATCCAGAGGAGGGGCTCACGCCCACTTTCCTTTGCCGCATCGAAATGAAGCAAGGATGCCCCCTCAGCCCGCTCCTGTTTGGCCTCTTCATAGATGGCCTAGAGAAACGACTGAATGCTTTGGAGGGTGACACACCACCAATGTTGGGACAACTAGCTGTTTGTTTGCTTTTGTATGCAAACGACCTAGCTCTCATGTCACACACTCCTGCTAGATTGCAGAAGCAATTGGATGTCTTGCAAGCTTTTTGTTATGAACGTTAGTTGACTATGAATGTCAAGAAAACCAAGGGTGTTGTGTTTGAAGCACGCAAGTTTGTGTGTCAGGCTTTTCAGTATGAGGGTGAGGCTGTAGAGCAACAATTCTTTTTCAAGTATCTAGGTGTTGAGCTGCACGGCACAAAAGGTATGCAAGCGGCAATACAACGGTTAGCAATGTCAGGGAAAAAGGCAGTTTTTGCATTGCAGCGCAGATGCGTAGAGCTGCGCATCTTTGACCCAACATTACAATGCCAGCTGTTTGATGCACTAGTCAAACCAGTGCTTAGCTATGGGTGTGAAGTATGGTCAAACCACATGGCGCGCGAACAATTAGAGGTGGTTCATCGAGCTTTTCTGAAGTCGTCGCTGGGGGTCAACACCACGACATCCAATTATGTCATGCTGGCAGAGTTTGGCAGGTTTCCCCTAGAAATATTTTGGTGGCAATAAACCATGCACTTTCTTTCACATGTCAATTCTGAGGTAGACTCAAATCGCATGTTTAGGCTAGCTTATGATGTACAGCTGCAGTTGCTTGCAGCCAGGCGAAAAGTCTTATTCGGGAACCAGAGTGATGTGGTAGAAAGAGTCGATTGCCTGCTTACTGGCTAGCACAAGTATATGAACGACTATCGATGTACAATTTGTGCATCGATAGCAATCAGCTGCCACCATGTGCTCGCCTCAAACAGTTGGCTGAAAGGCAATACATTGTACACCATCAAATGACTACAACTGACTCCAGCAGGGTGAGAGCCTATCTGGGGTTGAATAGCTCAGCACAGTATGGGTACAAAGAATACCTCTCCAGGGTAGACAATGCACAGTTTAGGAGAAGCTTGGCACGTTTTCATTGTGCGAATCACAAGCTGCAGATTGAGCTAGGAAGGTAAGTCAAGCCAGTGAAGGTGCCAATGCAGCAACGTTACTGCAAATTGTGCCACTTGGGTGCGGTTGAAGATGAGGACCACTTCTTGTTGGTTTGCCCTGCCTATCAAAGTGTTTGAGAGAGGTTTAGAGGTTCATTGCCACTAACTGCCATCACACCTTTGGCTAAATTGCTGAGCTATCAATAGCAAGGCATCCTTGTTAGATTCTTAGTGCAATGTCAAACGATTAGATCTGAATTGCTTCATCAGACTTAATGTCAATTGGGTTCTAGCCCAGGCGCTATTTGGCCCACTTAATGACACTAAATTGTAAGTAAGTAAGTAAGATGCATTCATAGGTTTTTTGTCCGAGGGTTTTGAAGGAGCCACTTTAATTAGCCTTATCATAGTTTCTTCAAAACATTGGACACTCCCCCAAAATAGAAGCACAGAGGTGAGGTGCTTCCCTCTGGCTCACCTTCATAGTCTATATACATGAAAATTCAACTTTGGCCAAAGCATATGAGATAAAAAGTGTGGTGCTATTGGGAACATTTAGAGGAACACATTGGGAACAGCCCAAAAATAGCAAAGAATCTCTCCCCCCCTGCCCAAAAAAAAACCCAAAAGAAAATTAAATGGGTCCTTGTGTGCATGTTAAGCGATCTCATTGATCGCATGAAAACATTATGATCCAAAAACCGCAGCGTGAGTACCTATTAGGTACACCAATAAACTAAGGCATTCCAGCTAACTCCAGAAAATAATTTAAACCACCAATTCTAACAATCTCATTGGCCCCAAGCTTTTTTCTCACATTTTGAACTCAGAGACCCTGATTTACCTCGTCTAAGAGTGTCTCCAGCCGTGCTCAGTGTGTGATCCTGCACAGTAAAATTGGATGAAGAAAACGTAAAATACGCCGGTTTGGCTCAAGAAATTAGTTTTGGGTCGGCGTAATTACACAGTGTGCGGTGGCTGGTACAAGGCACAGCAACACTGTGGACATGGAGAAAAGAGTGTAATAAATATGATCTGACCGGTGCTCAGTGTTTTTGATTGGCCCATCATAATGATTGGTCCAAGTGGTTTGCTATCAATAGTCCCTCACCTATTTGCTGTCCCAGTTTCACTTTTATGGGTGGGGTCCCAAAAAGCAAATAACTAAACTTGGATGTGAAAAATATTTGTGCAGGGTCACCGTATTATGAGCAAGGCTGGAGGCTCTCTACGTAGTGCATATTTGTAATATTTAGAAAAAATTTAATGCATTAAAAAGATATCAACTTTCATCCATCTCCATGTTTGCAAAAAACACGTGCTCATGTTGTGAGGTACGGGCGCCGGCAAAGGGAACCTTCTGCCTGAACAGGCGGTATACAGTCCACCCCCTGGTTCGAAGGGTCACATTTTCCGCCCAGAACGAGCTCTGGAATCCGCACCCCCCTATGGGTATCCAATCTTGACCGTCGGCTGCGAACATTGATCAATCTTCACCTCAGGCTACGAACATTGATCCGATCCTCACCGTCGGCTGTGAACATCGATCTAATCTTGACCGTCGGCTGCGAACATTGATCCAATCTTCACCGTTGGCAGATTCGGAAACGAGGAAATCGTACGCAGAGAGAGCAAAAGCCCCTGCACGGCTCTATGGGAAGAAAGCGCGCTCCTTGCAAAACACTATCAAGGCAAGGCCAAAAGGAAAAGAAAGAGCGTCAGCAGCGTGCACGCCGAGGAGGCGGAGCGATGGCGCTTCCAGTGGTACTCGATCTTCTCTCTTCGCATTCTCTTCGCTCCTGTTTTACTCGTCTGAATGCTTTTTACAGAAATTGTGACTGCTGGGAAAAATATGTGAATTTTTTCCTTAAAAAATCTATTTTTGGAAGGTTTGTTATGGTGGAAACTGGTTCGTATTCAGGGAAAGTTTTGCAGATGTTCTCGTGTTTTCACAGTAGGAAGAAACAGTTTTTTTCCTTTTTTGGTTTTTTGAAGCTTAATGATTGTTGCAGGGAGTTAGGGTTGAGGTTTTGTGGATTTTGGAAGGAAGAGGAAGAAGGCGGTGTGGAAGGTGGACGCTTACTTGAAGTATGGCATCACTGGGACTGGTGAGGGAGAAGCTGTGCAATGGATGATGTCACCGCGGCAGTGCGAACTCCGGGTGAGTGAGTGCTTTCTTTGTGTAAATTTTTCCAAGTTTTGCATACCTATCTGCGATTACATTCTCGTTTTGAAGCGCTAAATGTATGCAGACAGTGAGCAAAGCTTCTGAGACCGAGAAGAGAAGAGTTTCGGGGAAAAAAAAAGGTTCAGTTTTAATGTTACAATTTTGTGACTGGAATTGCTGAGAAATAGAAAGTGTCTTATTTAGTTCGTTGCACTGGGGATGGAAACTGGTCAAGGGTTGGAAACTTGAAAGTAGATTCCTTCAGATTGTGTCTGGGTTTTGCAAGCTTTTTGCATGAGTAGATATGTATATTCCAGTGAAATTGAGAACAGGAGACAACGGCTTTTTGGGAACTTTGGTCAAGTTGAAGAACAACATGTCAAAATGCAGGAGGTGTTTTCTATTTCAAGTTATGCTGAAGCTTTATCTATTACAAGTCTCTCCATCCGAATATGTCTTAACACATGGATGGAGGGACTGAAAGTAAAGCATGCATCATTTGAGAGAAGGAATTCAGTAATGAAACTCTGGGCAATGTTTTTTTGTGACTTGTTAAGCAGGTGATGAGGATGCGGGGCCTTCAAACAGGCCATTGCAGAGTAGTGATGAACTGGCTCAAGTAGTTTCTTGTGTTTCTAATCTCAAAGTACATGAAGAGACTACAGAGAGGTTTTTTCTTCCTTCAGTAAGCATACCTTCTCAAAGTAGAACTTGTTCAGATGGGATAGCAAAGAGTGGATACTTTCGTCCAAGTTTAGGAGGCAACATCAGCAATGCAGCCTTAAGAATCCATGAGGATACAGCGATCATTGCCTCAATGGATTCATCTCCTGCATCAAACATTAGTTTATCCACACAAATCCTGGGAAGCATTTCAGCATCAATGATTGAGGACCTGGCAACTGAATCTCCTCCTGTGTTGCAATCTTTCCAAAGTGGCTCAGATTTTGCAACAGTGAATCGGCTTCCTAGGGCCACAGCAGATTCTTCGAGATCATGGAATCACACAAGGACAGGTCGGAGCAGCCATGGCAAGTCAAGGAGACCAAGGTCAATGGATGGTCATTTTGAGGAGGCTGGATCTTCTTCAAGCAGCCATCTGCAGGGTATGTGGCTTCCCCCAGGAGAGGCAGTTGCTGGTATTGCCAAAACCTCCACATCACCATTGAAGGGGGATCCAAGTAAGTGCTGAGCCATTTGAAAAATTTGTGACCCTCAATACCATTGGAGTTGTTGACGCAGTGGATTTACAGCACAAGGATTTTCCTGTACAACTGATTGTGTCAAATTGTAAACATGTGATGGAGTTGAGCATGTCTGATTTGTATTCTTCCTGTGTAAGTGGCAGCAAATCCTGGAGCAGCCCACTCCCAGCATATTGCTCAAGAGGCAGCTGAGATGGAGGCAAAGTATCAGAGTGTTTTCTTGGCTCCTGAGTGGAATGAGGATAGCATTCAGCCTCTGGAGTGGATGTTGAGAGATGTATATGGTGCTCTTCAGCCAACTGAAGAAGATTATTTCAGGAGGATTCATGTAATCCAGCGCCTCAGTAACCTTTTCCAGTCTCTTGATGGTTGCAAAGGTATTGAAATGTACTGTAAGCTTGATATGTAAAGAATCTTGCTGAGTTGTGTAATTGCTTTTGACTGTGTACTTTGTTCTATCCCTTTTCAATCGGGGTGGATGCTGCAAATGTATTCACAGGGGCAGATGTGATGCCTTTTGGTTCTTTTGAGTCCAACTTCTACACACCTTGGGGTGATTTGGACTTGTCATTGGAGCTACCTGTTTTGGAGGATCAAGCCCCTGCTGTTCCAAAATCCAGAAAGGTGAAAATACTCCGGAGCATTGAGCGAGCATTACTAAAGTCAGGTACGAGTGATCATCACATCTCAAGAAATTTTCTTCTGCCATATTGTTCTTGATGGTAATGTCCCTGACTTTTTACTTCTGTCATCAATCTACATGTTTGTGCATGATTTGTTCATAACCTTGTTCCCTACCAAAATATGATTGATTTTACAAAATGGTGGTATGCACAGGGGTAACTCGGAAGGTGCAAATGATAGGCAATGCTCGTGTACCTCTTCTTATGTTTGTTGATGCTCAAGCAAACATTGCATGTGATGTGTCGGTTGATAATGGCAGCGCACTGTTCAAGTCACGTGTGCTGCGATGGATCACTGACATGGACCCAAGGTGCCGCTGCCTCATCTTTCTGGTGAGCTTCATTTATGGTATCGATCAATCTGCAGGATCAGATCTTTACATCTGTAGGCATTTGCTTGTTGGTTCACTTCCATTTTGGAAACAGTGGCAACTTAATATAGTTTTTGGTGCATAAATCCTTGATCTTGGACTCATGAAGCTGAGTTACTTGTGGTTATTGCTGAGATGCAGATCAAATGCTGGGCTAAAGCACACTCCATCAATGATCCAAAGATGGGAACCTTGAACTCCTTCACCATATGTCTACTTGTTGTCTTCCATCTCCAGGTTCTCACCTCTCAATTTGCACCTGTAAGCAAGGCAGCCTATGTACTAATCTCTATCACTGTTTGTGATGTCTGTAGCACTCTGTATGGAAGAGCATGATATACAAGTCCATTCCTGCTTTACTTCAGGCTATGATGTCACTTTGATCTGAGTTGTTTTGTTTCGTTGTCCTCACAGACACTTGTTTGCTTGTGCCATCTGTGGCAATGGCTGCTGACCCTCACAGACACGAGCACCACCAATACTCCCCCCTTTCAAGGTCATACTTGGTGATGGCAACTTGATGACAGCAGCAACAGGTTGGTGCAGTCAGATCTGGATTCATTTCTCTATTGATCATATACAGCAGCAATGTTGCACAGCTGGTGTTACTCTGTTGCTAACTGTACCCTCACAGGGCTAAGATGATTTTTCTCACAGGAAGAGCATCCAGAGAGTCATGGAAGCAATTGATGGATGCCTGCTTTGAAAGAATTCAAGCATACATTACAGAAGGCTATGGAAAAGACAACACAAGCAGCCTCACGTATCTATTTTTGTCCTTCTTTGGGCAGGTACATTTGTTGCACTTGCACATAAGACCTCCTCCCTAATGCAGTATCGTCACAGGGCACTAGATTACTGCAATCATGAGTAGTGGATATGGCATCGTGTACATCATCTTGGGTTTCATCAGAAAACTCAAATCCTAGATGTAAGGCAAGGGAGAGCTCAATTTAAGACCAGGGGTGTGAATGCAGTTTGCTTCTGTGAAAAACCTGTGGAGCAAAGGGTTGGCTGTGTCAACCTTCACAGGAGAATGGGGAGACAATGCATTGAAGAACAAATGTTATCCCATGATGGTGTGTCACTTCTCTTTCCTCTGTAAACTATGTATTTCTGTCACACTGCAATTGGCTGGTTTCTAAAGCCTTCTTTCGAAAGCACCATTGGTCAATAAAATGTAATATGTAGTTTGCAGCTGGTTCTGTTGAATATAATGTCACCTGCATCTCTGAATGAATGGATTGTGCTGTGCTAAATGATTCTCTCAAATTTGGTAAACTTCTCACAGGTGGAGGATCCATTTGATCGGAGTGAGAATTGTGCAAGATCAGTGCAAGATTTCAGCCTGCCCATGATATGTGACACTTTTGTCCGGACTGCTGAGGCCTTATTGCACCCACCTCATTGGACTAGTCTTGAAAGCTTACGGATTAACCTATTTTGCTGGCCGCCTGGTCACCAAAAACCAGGGGTTCATTTGCAACAGTTTCCTCCCTCTGGTTCCTTATTTTGGAAGTTCAGGGGGGAACAGCGGAAACCTTGGAAGTCAAAAGGGGAACAATATAATCAACAACAGAAGAACCAATCAAGGACAGAAAGTCAAAGGGGCAGGAGGGCTTCTTTTGAAGTAAAAGAGCTGCATGCTTCTTCCAGCTTGTTGCTGGACAGCACCTCTGAATTGATGTCAAAGGCAGATGGAGGGAGTCAGTTGCATGAAGCTGTAGATGACAATCGCTGGCCTTCTCTTTCAGTTGTGGGTTATTCTGAGAGTGCTAATGCCATACTGATGCCAGACCAAGTAGCTGGTATCTCACATGAAAGGACAGGTATAGATGCGAAAGATGGAGAACTTATTGTTGCTGAAGCACCTGTCAAAACAAGTGGAAAGTTCAAACAGAAACCCCAAGGTAAGAAGAAAAGTGCAGACCAGTGGGCCAAATCTGCTGAACAATGGGTTAGTTCTCATAATTTGCAAACACTCACAATCTCTAGTGAGTCAGGTACTGCCTCAACACGTCTAGAAGAGCTGAGCATAGGGATACCAATTACATCTAAGGTCCTCAAGGTAGATGAATTGCAACAACAAGCAACAGAATTGTCAGAAAGTGGAACACTAGGTGAGGGGAGCAATCCATCCAATTCTGCAGGTGGCCTGCCATTGGAATCAAAACCTTCTGAGCTCCAAAGACCTTTCCAACAGAGATCAGCACGACAACGGCAGCCACAATCAAGCCAAAAGGGAAGAGCTGAATCTGGCCAGCCAAAGAAATTGAACAATCAGGTAGCAACTGCAGGTTATAGTGTGCAAGTATCCGATGAACTGGGAGGGGAAGTGAACAGGGAAGGATATGAAGATGCTGCCAAACCTAGGCCAAGATGGAGACCTAGAAGAAACAAGCGAATGGACTCTGACAGTTTGGGGAGAAACATTCCTAGACCTCAAGATGGAGAAAGAAATCATAGAGCAGGTGACCCTGCAGGCAGGCAAAGTAACACCTCAACTTGTGGCCACAATCAAATAGCACGGTCAGGTTATAGCTAATTCTAGCTTATGAGTTTTTCTTCTACTTTGAGACTGCTATTGTGATTGCAAATTACTTCTCCTGGATTCATTTGACTAATATCTCTATGCACTCCTGCTAGTCACAAAGACAAAACAATGTACATTGAGCAGACTGCTGATTTGATTGTAAGATAAGTTTTTGTCGACTGTCCAATGGGATGTATACAGGGAGTGGAGTGTTAAATTGGACATTTGGAAACACTCTGAAAATATTTTCTGTATCTATTAGACTAGAGCAACGTTCAAATGACACTGTTGGTTCATTGGCCAGAGTGAACCAACATTCACCAGTGCAGCATGAGGAATGGATGGTGACTAAATCTTACCTATGTAGTAACCATGTACATACATCTATGTACATGGTAGCCACCTATTATCCTTCCTACTGATCTACAGACAGGACTAATGTTTTACAGGAGAGGTTATCAAAGTGAAACTTGACATCACCTCAGTTGCGCTTCATCCACAGGTCAGTCACAACAGGCCTTTGTGCACTGGTGGCTGTTTGTGCTCTGACACAAGGTGATTTTGGGTGGGCTAGCTAAGATGCTACGAAGTTCTGGTTTGCTATTTGGGTTGGCAGTACAGTCCAGACCTGTCTGTTTTAAATTAGTATAGTCTTGGGTGACTAGGGAAGAGAGCTGATTGCTTCTTAGTCCTGATGTGGTTTTAGTTAGTGTAGTTTTGGGTAGCAATGGAAAACAACACACAAACCACCTGTTGTCTCAATCCAATCTGGCACAACTTTGGGTGAGTTCTGAATTACAATTTGTGAACGGTTCTAATGTCCATTTTTTGTTTTGGGCTAAGCTTTAGGTTTGGGTGCAAAAATATCTGGGAAGGGGAGTTCTGAAACCCTTTTCTCTCAAAACTCCAAAGTGGGGTTTACAAGTGCTCAACAGTGGCTATTACAACTGTGCAAGGCAGGAGCACCTACTGGATGGCAATAAAATAGGACATGTTTTGAGCATGTCAACCCCACTTCCTACTTCACATGACTACATCCAATTCTGGGACTTTTCTTTGACCTAACTTCTACATTTTTGACAGGTCTCCTGCCACCAAGTCATATTTTTGAGCTTTTGGCTTCTGGACTTTGCCAAACAGTCCCACTTTCTACAGGTATATGACTTCTGTGTCAAGTTCATGTTCCAAATCTTCTCTTCTTTAGAACCTTCTTTCTTGTGCGCATATAGTACATATGTACTTCTCCAAGGCAAAAAGACCGCATTTTTTGGACTGCCTGTTTTCTCTGTTTTTCATATTTTTCTTCTTTTTGGGTATTGTTTGGAACTCTTATTATATTCTGGAATGGCAATTTGGCAGGCACCCAGCAGGAGGCCATTTGACTTGGCTGAGCTTTGATTCCAAGGAAGACCTCAGAAGCACGGCAAGTGACAATGCCACCAGGTTAGGAATTCCGTGAGTTCTAAGACAATTTTGGCTTGAAAAGGTGTAGAAAATGTTTATTTTCACTGGGAGGCCTGTTTCTCACATATTTTTGAAGAAATTTGGCCCTTGGGCTCACACTAAAATAACTGGAGTCACTCATACATATCAAACATAGAAATCAACTGGAATATACCCTGGAATGGGCCCAGTTTGTTCGACCCAGAAACATGTGAGCAAGGTAGGGTGAGACACAGTTCTCTCATTCCATCTGGTGCTAATTGTTTCCACAAGGTCCTGTTTGCAGAGCATAACTGGTGTTCCCCACTGTTGATTCACAATGATTTTTTTCAACAAGTTCTATCAATTTTTCAAAAAAAATATTGGGTTTTTGTTTTCCCTGGTGTAAATTCAACTACTTTTTCTTTTTGTAAGGCATTGCCAATTTTTGATATCACAAAATTGAGGGTGAAAACCTTGATCACTCCTGTGTTGCCCACCTTTGATTCACATCACTAATGCACCCCATGGCTGTCTATCAGTGTCACAAGTGGAACTGGCACGACCAAAAGTGGAACAAGCAGATGGGTCACCTGTCTCACATCTATGAAAAAGGTCAAAACTCTTGAATAAGACACCAAAACTGGTTACTCAAAAGAGAATATAAACCACAATGTTTACACCTTCACGGCAAGTCAATTTTTTGTGACCTAAATGCCAGAACTGCCAGAATTTTTCAACTTCTCTTTCCAGAGGTCAAGACTCTGCCAAAAACAAAAGCTCTTGTCCCCTTTTGGTAGAGGGCTTGATGTTATTGCTGTTTCCTCACTGAAAATACTCTGTGGGGGCAATGAACATCATGTAAAACAGGGTACTCTTGTAATAAGTAATATGCTCGACAACTCTCCATATACAAAATTTGATGATTCCGAGCCTTACTGGATGACACAAGGAATAACTTATCAGCTTGTATAGCTTCCATGCAATTGATGAGTGGTTGTTGTATGTTCCAGAGTCTCTAGAAATTTTGTCTATCAGCTGTGAACCAGTCAGTCAGAGGGGTGAAAAAGTGTAGGATATAGACTTAGGTCACAAGCTTTATCAGAATAAGGGCCCACCTCAGCCCTTATATTCAAGTACAGCCCATCCCCACATTCTTTACCAAGCAGTATAAATACTTGCTCCAATTATATTCAAATACCTGCTCCAATTATTTTCTCTTTCTTTCTCCCATTTTCTCAGTGGGTATCCTGGAAGAAAACAAATAAAAATGGGGGACATTTCAAAGAAAATGGAACACCCACTGGACTAGGCATTCCATTTTTTAAAACACTATAACAAACAGTGGAGGAAAGAGTAGGGTAGAACTGCCCATCACCAATCAGTACACTATCACCGATCACTTTTTTAGATCTTCATCATTTGTGCTTCATTTTGACTGATTTAAATGTGTTATGGGAGTGCTACCTCAAGCTCTAAAAATCATCTTTGAAGTGAAAATGAAATGGAGTAATGAAAAAATAGCATGAAGAAAAATAAGCTTTCCAACTCACAAAACCCTATGTCGGGTAAGGTGCCCTTTGATCACACTTCAAATATCAGAGGAGGTCTGTATGGTTGGGTTGATACTCATTGAAAGTGAAGGGTCATCCAAGTTACTACTACTACACATAAATCCAGTGAAATGATTTAAAGTAAAAACTCTTCAATGCAACAAGATTTGAAATTATGAGAATGACGAAATGTTTTTTTCTTTGGTTGGAAGCCATATGGCACTACATGGCTCCTTTCTCTAAACAAGTGTAAGAATCATATACATATGAGGATTGGGGTATGCCACTCCCACTTGTTTCAATGCCATTCAAACCAGTCAAGCCAGTGCACCTTCATCAGGAGATCCACATGCCCAACAATTGATGCATTCGTTGGTGGGTTAGGGTGCATGACTTGGAACTTTTCCCTGAATCCATATGTCCTTCAACCAAAGCATTCCTTGGTGGTGTCGGATATGGAAATTTGCACTTGAGAAAGTTAGCAATGTTGAAAGTTGTTGTGTGTCCAAGGCAAGTCAATTGTGATTTATTGGCTCTGCCCGCCCCAGACCAAAAAGATGTCAGTTGGGTGTAGGACTTTTGAAAGAACATTTTTGGCTTGAACTGGGAACCAATTTGTGGGTGATAGCTGGAGGAGACCCGGCTCTATTCTTTAAGCTTTTAAACCAAAGTTTGGGGTTGTAACAACTGTTAGGGTAAAGCACTTAGAGAAAATTCTTAGTGTATTGTGTTCCCCAAAAAAGTTTCAAAGAAAAACAATCGGATTGTAAAACATGATAACATGAATTGTAGCACTAGAACTAAAGACTTAGATAGCCAAAAGGAGTCATGGCCCATGTGGTGCCATCTTTGAAGGATCATTCATTAAAAAAAACTAAATATTATTATTACATTGCAAACCATTACACCAATATGTGTAAGGTAAATCCCAAGGTGGAGGAGGGCATACTCACAAGAAGGACCTGCGACAGAGCTGAGGGTCAAGTCTCACCCCTACCTTTTGAGAATATCCCTCACCCAATGCGTTATCTATCATAAAGGATACAACTAAAGTTATTTTGGACCTAAACATATGTAGGTCACAAGACATATGAGGGGGGAGTGTTCTTCCACCTCCTCCTTAAGAGTGCAAAGGAAATTATGCTTACTTATAGTTGTGAGATTCACTCTCACTCTTCAGGTGTAGACAGCCTTGATACTATGTCCCAAGGGGAAGCCAAACAGTTTTTAGTTGCCTTGCTGAACAAAATGTTATATCCCCTTAGCACATAATGTTGATGCAAGCCTACCTTAGGGTTTAGGTTGTAACCTTCAAGTTCCCAACCTTTGGCTCTTTCACCTTCACACTATGGTGTGCTTGTAACACCAAGATGGGTCATTAGGGATAAAAGTTGTAAATAAATAATAATGTGGCATAAGTGTAAAAAGATGGGTAAATATGAAAATAAATAGTGCAACTTATGGACCTTATTTTGAAGATCTTTGACTAGGGGCATGGGCTTGGATTCATGAATAATTTAGTTTGGGTTAAATATGGTTTTAAATGAATTATGTAAATTTGATTAAATCCTAAGGAAGAAGATTTCAAATAATTGAATGATTTGTTCATAGAAAGGCATCACAAATTTACAGGCTTCATAGGTTTGTTTCAAATTTGTGCGAAATTTATTATTTCATAAGTTTGTATTGTTTTGATTATAAAAGTGTTCACAAGATTGAACATACATGTTTTGATGAGTGATCCTTATAAAAACAAAAGCCTTGAGCACGTGTGATGAGCTCCCCAATGGATCTAGCCCACATATAGACCAAGTTTAAGGTGCGTGGATGATTAGGCTAACCCAAAAATATGTAAGTTTCATTTCTTGTATTCTTCAAATGTTTTGTATGGTGTGTGAGTGTTGTCTCGGACTTTAATTGTGTAACCTACCTATGTGATAGTAGGGACATAATTCAAAATTAACCCTCATAAGCACAAACCATTTCTAGGCTACATGTGCTTATGATGTGAAACAAGGGGGCATGCATACTTGCCATTGTCATAAAGTGTGGGCAAGGTTTTTTTTCTTTATGTTTAAAAACACCTCTTCACATGGAAGGTGTGTTCTTTGACTGAGAACACCTTCCACGATTCACATGGATATAGATTTAAAAAATCTTGCAATACTTTGCACTGGGGAAAGCCTCCATAATTTTGGGGCCTACACCTTTTGGCTACCACTCTAATGCCCTTGGGGCTGCAACCTAGGATTTAAGGGAGGCCCTCAGGAGCAGGGCTGATCCCCAAATATGGAAAGAACTGGTAGTAGTCTGTCAGGAGGGCAACTTACCCTCCATCAAATTTCTACCTCAATAGGTAGGGTGTTCTTGGGGAGGGGGGGGGGGGGGAAACAACCAAGCTACCAAAACGTCCCCACATTTCCCAATGAGATACACAAAA
>Ga0116227_10010319_pt1 | contig 16395 bp, 17 predicted proteins | sample S1TSphgellanicum_FD_89693 | JGI IMG/M metagenome (GOLD analysis project Ga0116227, IMG submission 89693) | Host-associated microbial communities from peat moss isolated from Minnesota, USA - S1T2_Fb - Sphagnum magellanicum MG | ecosystem: Host-associated > Plants > Peat moss > Unclassified...
CGCGTCTATAGCTGGCCCCGGGGCAAGGTGCTGGGCGGCTCATCATCACTCAACGCTATGCTCTATGTGCGCGGCCAGCACGCCGACTACGACGGGTGGCGCCAGCTTGGCTGCACGGGCTGGGGCTGGGACGACGTGAAGCCCTATTTCCTGCGCGCCGAGCACCAGGAGCGCGGCGCCTGTGACCATCACGCGGTGGGCGGGCCGTTGAACGTCTCCGACATCACCGAGCCGCACGCGGTGTCCGACGCCGTGGTGGCGGCCTGTGAGTCCGCAGGTATCCCGCGCAACGCTGACATCAATGGCGCCGATCAGGAGGGCGCGGGCTATTATCAGCTGACGGTGAAGAACGGTCAGCGCTGCTCCACGGCGGTCGCTTATCTGCATCCGGCCATGAGTCGGCCCAATCTGAAGGTGGAGACAGGCGCACTCACGACTCGGGTGCTCTTCGAGGGCCAGAGGGCGGTCGGGGTCGAGTATATCCAGGGGGGCCAGCGCAAGATCGCCCGCGCCAACCGGGAGGTGATCCTCTGCGGCGGGGCGGTGAATTCACCTCAGATTCTGCAGCTCTCGGGCGTGGGCCCAGGCGCCCTACTCGCGGAACACGGGATACCGGTGGTCAAGGATTTGTCCGGCGTCGGCGAGAACCTGCAGGACCATTATCTGATCCCGATGACCTGGCGGCTCAAGACCGGGGTGATCTCGGTCAACGAGCTGACCAAGGGCGCGCGGTTCGTCGGCGAGACCCTGAAATATGTGTTTCAGCGCAAGGGCCTTCTGACCCTTTCGGCCGCCCATATCGCCGCCTTCTGCAAGTCGCGCCCAGACCTGGCGGCGCCAGACATTCAATTCCACATCCTGCCGGCCACCACCGACACCTCGAACGTGGGCGAAGGCGGGGCCATGGAACTGGAGGACCAACCTGGCCTCACCATCGCGCCCTGTCAGGTGCGGCCCGAAAGCCGGGGCCATATCCGGATCAAGTCGCCGGACCCGGCCGTTCATCCCAGCATCGTGGCAAATTACCTCTCCGATCCCCTCGACCAGGAAGTCGCCCTGGCGGGGATCAGATGGGGCCGAAAGATCGCCGCCCAGCCGGCCCTGGCGCCCTATATCGACCATGAGATGCTGCCCGGGCCCGCCCTCGATTCCGATCCGGCCCTCCTCATGTTCTCGCGCATGGCCGGCCAGACCCTCTACCACCCCGTGGGAAGCTGCCAGATGGGCTCTGGCCCGAACGCCGTGGTGGATGCGGAGCTGCGGGTTCATGGCGTGGTGGGCCTGCGCGTGGTCGACGCCTCGATCATGCCGCGCCTGGTGTCGGGCAACACCAACGCCCCGACTATCATGATCGCGGAAAAGGCCAGCGACATGATCCTGGGCAAGGCCCGCGCCGCCGCCCTGGCCGCCTGATGAGCCATCCCAGCCACCACGCCCGGAGCCACCCGGACAAGGCGGCCTATGTCATGGCCGGCTCCGGCGAGACCGTGACCTATGGCGAACTGGAGGCCCGCTCCAACCAGGGCGCTCACCTCTTCCGCCGCCACGGGATCGTCGCGGGCGAGGCCATTGCCATCTTCATGGATAATAGCCCCCGCTATTACGAAATCCTGTGGGCGGCGCAGCGGGCGGGACTGCGCTTCACCTGCGTCTCTTCCAAGCTCACCGCCGCCGAGTTGGACTATATTCTGAAGGACAGCGGGGCCAGGGCGCTGATCGCCTCAAGCTCCCTCGCCGAGGCCGCGATCAACGCCGCCGCGGCGCTGCCGGGCCTGGCGCTCTGGATGACCGGAGGCGCCGCCCCGCCCTTCTTGAGCTTCGAAGACGCCCGCGCGGCCATGCCCACGACGCCCATCGCCGATGAGAGCGGCGGCTCGGCCATGCTCTATTCCTCGGGCACCACGGGCCGGCCCAAGGGGGTCAAACGCCCGGATACCGGCCCCCAGCCCATTGACGCGCCCAACGCGCTCGCGGGGATCGGCCAGGCCCTGCTGGGGTTCTCCCCCGAGATGATCTACCTCTCCCCGGCCCCTCTTTATCACGCCGCGCCGCTCGGCTGGTCCATGGCGGTCCAGACCCTTGGCGGGACGGTGGTGGTGATGGAGAAGTTCGACGCGGAGGGGGCCTTGGCCGCCATCGAACGCTTCGGCGTGACCTGCGCCCAGTGGGTGCCCACCCATTTCGTCCGTATACTGAAGTTAACCGAGGCGACGCGGGCGAAGTATGACGTCTCCTCGCTGAAGAGCGTCTTCCACGCCGCCGCGCCCTGCCCGGTTCCGGTCAAGGAGGCGATGATCGCGTGGTGGGGCCCGATCATCCACGAATATTACGCGGGCACGGAATCCAACGGCTTCTGCTTCATCAGCGCCGCGGAGTGGCTGACCCACAAGGGCTCGGTGGGACGGGCCCTGAACTGCATGGTGAAGATCTGCGACGAGACCGGCGAGGAACTGCCGCCCCGGGCCGAGGGCGCGGTCTATTTCGCCGGCGGGGCAAGCTTCGAATATCACAATGACCCCGCCAAGACCGCCGAGAGTCGTAACCGGCATGGCTGGACGACCCTGGGCGACGTGGGCTGGGTGGACGAGGAAGGCTATCTCTATCTCACTGACCGCAAGAGCTTCATGATCATCTCCGGCGGGGTAAACATCTATCCCCAGGAGATCGAGAACCTCCTGATTGGTCATCCCAAGATCGCAGACGTGGCCGTGGTGGGCGCGCCGAACGAAGAGATGGGCGAGGAGGTGGTCGCTGTCGTGCAGCCGGCGAACTGGGGCGAGGTCGGTGAGAATTTGGCGGCCGAAATCTCCGCCTTCGCCCGGGCGAATCTCTCTCACGTCAAGGCGCCCCGGCGGGTGGACTTCATGCGCGAATTGCCCCGCCACGCCACCGGCAAGCTCTATAAGCGGCTGATCCGCGACGCCTATTGGGGCAAGGCAGAGGCCGAGATTTTCAAGACACATCGGAAGGAAGCGTAAAAGAGATGTCAGCGGTGGAAATGAAGGACCTGCCGGGTCTGGTCGGGACCGAGGTTGGGGTGTCGGATTGGCTGGAGGTCACCCAGGAGCGAGTGAACCAGTTCGCCGAGGCCACCGGCGATCACCAGTGGATCCATGTGGATGTCGAACGCGCCACCAAGGAAATGGGCGGGCCCATCGCCCACGGCTATCTGACCCTCTCGCTCATTCCCTTCCTCTCGCAGGGCCTTTTGCCGGTGAAAGGCGTGACGCGGGGTATCAATTACGGCTCGGACAAGGTGCGCTTCACCAATATGGTCCGGATCGGCAAACGCGTGCGCCTGCGGCAGAAACTGCTCAGCGTGGAAGAGCGCTCGGGCGGTCTGCAGCTGAAGAACCAGTGCACCATCGAGATCGAAGGCGAGAACCGCCCCGCCTGCGTCGCCGAGACGATTTCAATGATTTATGGGTGAGGCGCGAAAGCTTCGAGAAGCGACCTACCGTAACTTTCCCAAAGCTAGATCAGCGCCAAATCCCAGGAAAATCACTCCCGTCAGACGGTCGATGGTCTTCACCGCACCGGGCCGGTCCAGAAAGCGACGCACGCCGTTGGTCGCCCCGATCAGAACGGCGAACCACGCGAGTCCGAGGCTCACGTGCATCACGGCGAGAAGCAGGCACCAGGGGCCGAAGCTGACCCCGTGGGGCACGAACTGGGGCAGGAAGCTGAGGTAGAAAACGCCCACCTTTGGGTTGAGCAGATTGGTGAACAGTCCCCGGCGGAAGGGGTGGGCGCTCGGCGTCGCGGCGGTGGTCTCGGCGAAACCCTCGCGCCGGGAGAGGATCATACGCACCCCCAGCCAAATGAGATACGCCGCCCCCGCGAAGCGGATCAGGGCGAAGATACGGCTAGAGGCGGCGAGAATCGCGCCGAGGCCCACAGCCACGGCGGCGCCCCAAACCAGGCATCCGGCGCCGACGCCCAAAGCCGCCCCCCACCCCGCGCGCCGGCCCTCGGACGCCGTGGCGCGCAGCACCAGGACGGTGTCGAGTCCGGGCGTCATGGTGATGAGACCGGCGGCGACGAAAAAGGCGATCAGCGAGGGAAGGATGGTCATGGCGCGGCCAGCTTGGGCCAGAATGCACCGCCCGCCAAGACGCGGGCGCCTCTTCGGTATTGCGGGCGACCCGCCCGCGGTTTGCTTGCAAACGGACGCCGCCTCGGCGCCAATTAGACGCGGGCGAGACGCCCACGCTCCTTAAACGACAAGGACCCCCTCGGTGAGCACACAACGCCTCCTCTCATTCGTCGCCCTTAGCGCCGCGCTCGTTGCCGCGGGCGCCGTCAGGGCCGAGACCTACACACTTCGGGCGACGCCCCAGAGCGTGGAGTGGGGACATTATGATCCGGCGGCCAAGCCGGTGCTAACCGTCAAGTCCGGCGACACGGTGGTCATCCACACCCTGATTACAAACAGCCCCCAGGGCCTGGAAAATGCCGGCGTGCCGACGGATCAGGTTCAGGATTCCCTTAAGGCCATTTTCGACCACGTCACAGACAAGGGCCCCGGCGGCCATATCCTCACCGGCCCTGTCTATGTCGAAGGCGCGGAGCCGGGGGATACGCTGGAGGTCAAGATCGTCAAAATCGATCTGGCGATCCCCTATGCTTACAACGCCTTCCGCTTTGGCTCGGGGGCCCTGCCCGACGACTTCCGCTATGGGCGGATGAAGATTATCCCCCTTGACGCGGCGACAATGACCGCGCGCTTCGCGCCGGGCGTCACAATCCCCCTGCATCCCTTTTTCGGCAGCATGGGCGATGCCCCGCCGCCGGACATCGGACGCTATGACAGCACCCCGCCCAATATCATCGGCGGCAATATGGATGACCATGCCCTGGTGGCGGGAACCTCGCTGTTTCTGCCGGTCTGGGTCCCGGGCGCCCTCTTCGAGGTGGGTGACGGCCATGCTGGACAGGGCAATGGCGAGGTGGACATCACGGCCCTGGAAACCTCCCTGACAGGGACCTTTCAGTTCATTGTCCACAAGCATACGGGCCTGGACTACCCCACGGCCGAGACTCCGACGGCTTATATCGCCATGGGTTTCGATGACGAGCTTTCGGGCGCCACGCGCAAGGCCCTTCACCACATGCTCGACTTTCTGGTGGCCCAGAAACACATGACCCGGGATGATGCCTATATGCTGATCAGCGTCGCCGGGGATGTGGAGGTCACCGAGCTGGTGGACCGTAATAAGGGCGTGCACGTGGTCATGCCCAAGGCCATCTTCACCGGACCCTAAAGGCCATGGACGCCTGGATCGCGCCCGGGGCGGCGAAGTTCGTCGCGCCCAAGATTCTTAAGGCCCTCAGCCTGCGGTCGGACGCCAAGGGCGCCATCCAGACGGCCAGCTTCGGCGTGGCCATCGGCGTCACGACGGCCGCGATCATCCTCATCCCAGCGTCGTCGAACCTGGCCCTGGTTCCGGTCCTGCTGATCCACGGCGTGCTGCTTAACTGTCTCTATGCGGGTCAGCACGAAATGAGCCACTGGACCGCATTTCGCACCCGGCGCCTCAATGACCTCTTCGGCCATCTGTTCGGCCTGGTGACGCTGAACCCCTTTCTCACCGACCGCTGGATGCACTTCGCCCATCACCGGGCGACCCAGGATCCCCATCGCGATCCCGAGCTGATGGACATGAAGCCCTATTCCCGGGCGCGCTATGTCCTGGATCTCATCGGGATCGATTTCTGGCGCCGACGCGTGTGGACAATTCTCAAGACGGCGACGGGCCACGGGCTGGAGAGCGCCTGGTGGCTGGGCGCGCGTGAGCGACTCCTCGTGATCTGGGAGGCGCGGGCGCACGTAGCGATCTGGAGCCTGATAGCCTTGGCGTCCATCGCCCTAAGGTCCGGTGAAGCTATACTATTGTGGATCGGGCCGCTCTTCGCCACCAAAGGCGTCCACCAGCTTCAGAACACGGGCGAACACACCGGAATGCCGCGAACGCCGGATATTTTTACCAATACCCGCACCCTGACCGGGCCGGCGCCGCTGCGTTGGCTCATGTGGAACATGTCCTATCACACGGCCCACCACGCCTACCCGGCGACGCCATTTCATGCCTTGCCGAGGCTTCACGCCGAGATCGTCCGTAATCTGCCGCATAGAGTTCCCACACTGGGCTATATCGCGGCGCAGAAAGCGATTTTCGAGTCGCTACAGGCCTAAAAGGACGCGGCATGGCGCGGGACGGACATATGACCAGCGAATTGGCCACGGGCCGAAGTCCGCCCCGGGCCCGGGCGGCGGCGCGCGATCTGGCCGTCTCACAGGTGCGGGAGGTGGCCAATGCGGGCTTTGGCGCGCCGAACCTCGCGAAATTCTGGTTTGGCGAGGGCGATCAGCCGACCCCCGCCTTTATCCGCGAGGCCGCCGCCCAGGCCCTGGCCGAGGGGCGCACCTTCTATACCCACAATCGTGGCGCGGCCGAGCTGCGCGCCGCGCTCGGCGACTATCTGCAAGGGTTGCATGGTCGCGCGTTTCGTACTGACAGCCTCTCGATCACCAGCGGCGGCATTTCGGCCCTGATGATTGCCATGCAGGCGGTGCTGGACCCCGGCGACCACGTGGTGGCCGTGACCCCCGTCTGGCCCAATCTGGTGGAGATCCCCCGCATACTGAACGCCAAGGTGACGCGTGTGGGCTTGCGTGCCGAGGACGGGATCTGGCGGCTGGATCTGGATGAGTTGCTCAGCGCGATCACGCCGGGAACACGCCTTGTCCTCCTCAATTCGCCGAACAATCCCACGGGATGGGTGTTGCCGCCTGAAGATCGCGCGCCCCTGCTCGATCACTGCCGGCGTCTGGGCGTCTGGCTCCTCACCGACGATGTCTATGAGCGTCTGGATTTCAGATCGCCGGGCGCACCGGGGTCATTCCTGCCCGATAGCGATCCAGAGGATCGCCTGATCAGCGCCAACAGCTTTTCGAAGGGCTGGCGGATGACCGGCTGGCGCCTGGGCTGGCTGGTCGCCCCGCCCAGTCTGGAGCCGGAGATCGGCAAGCTACTGGAGTTCAACACCTCTTGCCCGCCGGACTTCCTCCAGGCCGGGGCCCTTGCCGCGCTCAAGGGCGCGACGCCCTATATCGACGAGCTGCGTCTGGAGTTGGCCGCCCGGCGAGATCGGCTTTGGGCCGGCCTCAACGCTATTGATGGAATCGCGACCGCCCGCCCTGATGGCGCCATGTATGTCCTGCTGCGCGTGATGGGAGAAACGGCGTCCGTGGCCCTGGCGAAACGCCTGATCGCCGAGGCGGGACTGGGTCTCGCGCCGGGCGCCGCCTTCGGACCCGAGAGCGAGGGCTGGCTGCGCTGGTGCTTCGCCACCGGCCGAGAGGCCATGGATGAGGGTCTGACGCGTCTGGCGGATTGGATGGGTCGCCGGCAATGACGCTAGCGGCGCCGTTCAGTTGATGTTCAGATCGCGTGATTTAGGTTCCTCCCGTGTCTGGAAAACTGATCCTTTTGATGGCGCTGATCCTCGGCGCCTTCGCTCCGGCCTTTGGCGCCTTAGCGCAGCAGACCCGCCGCGCCGGCCCGCCACGCGTCATCGCGCCCGGAGCCATGATTGCGCGACCGGCCCCGCCCTACGCCGGGCCACGGGTCTATAGTGGCTATCCCTCGCCGGTCTATGGCGGCCCGGTCTATGTCGCGCCCTATGGCTATGCGGGCCCACGGCCCGCGGCTCCCGGATTCGGCCCTGGACCGGATTGGCGTCTGCAGCAGGAGGCGGCCCGTTCGGGTGTGCGCCAGGGTCAGTTCGCGCCTCTGGGCCGGGTGATCGCCAGCATTCGCGAGCGCACGCCTGGACGGCAGCTCGATACAGGCCTCGAATATCAGGCGGGGCGGGCAGTCTATCGCGTTCGCTGGATCACGGCGCGGGGCCGGCGCGTGGATTTTCTGGTGGATGCCGCCAGCGGCGCCATATTGGGCGAAAGATAAGAGGCTCCATATGCGAATTCTCCTGGCGGAGGACGATCCGGATCTGTCGCGGCAGCTGAAACGCGCCCTGGCGGACGCCGACTACGCGGTTGACCACGCCGCGGACGGGGAAGAGGCCGCATTCCTCGGCGAGACCGAGCCCTATGACGCCATCATCCTGGACCTGGGTCTGCCCAAGATCGACGGGACGTCGGTGCTCGAGGGCTGGCGGCGGGCGAAGATCGCCATTCCTGTCCTGATCCTCACCGCGCGGGGCGCCTGGAGCGAGAAGGTGGCCGGCTTTGACGCGGGCGCCGATGACTATCTCACCAAGCCCTTCCACACGGAGGAATTGCTGGCCCGCCTGCGCGCCTTGCTCCGCCGTTCCGCCGGTCATTCGTCGCCAGCGCTCGTCTGTGGCGATCTGCACCTGGACCCCAAGGCGGCCCGCGCCACGCTGGGGGGCGAACCGCTACGCCTGACCTCCCTGGAATACCGCCTGCTACACTACCTGATCATGCATCAAAGCCGGGTGATCAGCCGCACGGAACTGGTCGAACATCTTTACGATCAGGACTTCGACCGCGACTCCAATACCATCGAGGTCTTCGTGGGGCGCCTTCGCAAGAAGATCGGCCAGGACCGCGTGGCGACGGTCCGCGGCCTGGGCTATCGGCTCGTGGACGTGGAAGGCGAGGCGCGCGAGGCGTGACAGCGCGGCGATGAAGGTTCGGAGGGCCCGATCCGTCGCCCTGCCTGACGCGACGCTGGGTGGTCCCTCCCTGGTCCGGCGTCTGGTGCTTCTCGCCGCCGCCTGGAGCCTTGCGGTCGTGGTCCTCGCGGGATTCGCCATGTCCGCCTTCTTCAGCCACGCCGCCATGCAGAGGTTCGACGCCTCTCTGTCCGAAAGCCTCGACACCCTGGTGGCCGGAGCCGGGGTGCAGAATGGCCATGTCGTTCCACCGGATCTCACAGAGCCTCGCACGCTTCGGGCCTATAGCGGCGCCTATTGGGAGATCCTTGCGGTAAACGGCTCCGCGACAAGCGCGGACGCCCGCTCCCGGTCGCTCTGGGATCGGACTCTGATTCCCTCGCCCGCGATCATGACGCATGCGGCTCAGAACCCAGGCGAGGCGGTCTTTTATGACAGCCAGGGTCCCCTCAACCAGCCTCTGCGCGTGGCGGTCATGCAGGGACGCCTCCCGGACCTGGCCACACCCATCTATTTCCTCGCCGCCGAGGACCGTACCCCCGTCGACAAGGCGGTAAGAGCCTTCGCCACCGCCATCGCCGTCTCGCTCGCCATCCTGGGCGCGGGGTTGATCGCCGCGGTCATCGTTCAGGTGCGGGTGGGCCTCTCGCCGCTCTTCGCTCTGCGACGGGAGGTGGCGGCCGTCCGCACCGGTGAAAGCGAACGCATCATCGGCGCCTATCCCAGCGAATTGGCGCCCCTGGCCGCGGAGCTTAATGCCCTCATGTCCCACACTCAGGAAGTTGTGGAGCGCCAGCGGACTCACGTGGGCAATCTGGCCCATGCCCTGAAGACGCCTCTGTCGGTGATCCTGACCGAATCCCGCGAGCACCCAGGGGCCCTGTCGGAGGTGATCGTGCGCCAAGCCGAGACCATGGGTCAGCAGATCGACCACCATCTGCGCCGGGCCCGGGCGGCGGCGAGGTCTCAGGGGCCTGGCGAGCGCACCATCGTCGCCCCCGTGATCGAGGAACTGGCCCGCACGCTGGAAAAGATCTTCGCCGCCACGGTGAGCGAAGTGGACTGGCGTTGCCCGGCTGACCTGGCGTTCCTCGGCGAGCGGCAGGATCTCATGGAGATCGCCGGAAATGTGATGGAGAACGCCTGCAAATGGGCCACGTCCTATGTTCAGGTTGCGGCTGAAGCCTCTTCGCCGCGCCAGTTCGCCCTCATTGTTGAGGATGACGGCCCTGGGCTCCACGCCGACAAGCGCGAGGAAGTTCTGCGGCGCGGAGCGCGGCTCGACGAGCACATCCCTGGCTCCGGCCTTGGCCTCTCCATCGTCGACGAACTGGTGCGCGCCTATGGCGGGGTTTTGGAGCTTTCGGACTCGCCGCTGGGCGGTCTGAAGCTGGTCATCACTCTGCCCCGGGCCGAGGCGTAGGCATGAGGTAAGCGCCCGTTCACCAACGCAAGGCGAAACGGCCGCACAGGGCGCCCAGGACGGTCGTGACCGCGATGCCGAGGGTGTACCAGCAGGCCACGAACAGGGCCGAGCTCTCCGTGCAATGGAGGCCATAGACGCTGGCCCGCGCGGCGCCGGCGAGGAGACCCGCCAAGGCCCCGCTCAGAACCAGCCGCGTTGGCGCCATCCGCCGCAGGCCGATGAGCACGGCGACCAGAATCGGGATCGCCAGCGCCACGATGAACCACGGGCAGACCGCGTAGGAGCTTCCCAGGAACAGGGACAAACGAAGCGCGGCGGGCGCCTGCAGGGTCTGGATAGCGCCGACGAGAGCCATGACGGCAACGGGGAGAAGAACCAGAGCTATGAGTGGAGCGACCCGCGCTCCAGGCCTCCCCGTCCGCTCCGCCAGCAGGAAACCGAGGTAGGCCAGAATGAGCGTATAGGTGGCCTTCATCCAAAAGGGCCCCGCGGCCATCGCGATCGCGAGATCGGGCCTTAGACCTAGCCATCCCAGCATCAGGCCGCTCGCCATCATTACGCCAGCGCAGAGGGCGAGGGCCAGAAGCCAAGTGGGACCACCGGTGCGCGCTGGCTTCAACTCCGCGACCAGGCCGACGATCAGATCATCCGTCCGCATGATCGCCCCTCTTCGCGAACCGATCCGACAGGGTGTGAAGGCCGCGGTGCACCCGCACCTTGGTCGCGGTTTCCGTTAGGCCCTCGTCCGCCCCGGCCTCCGCGCTGGACCTTCCCTCCAGCTTGGTGCGCTCGATCAGGCGGCGGGTGCTGGCCGGGAGCGTCGCCAGCATGCGGTCGAGATCAAGTCGCGCCAGGACCGCGCCTGTCTCGTCATCGGCGAACAGGGGCCCGGCGTCGTCCAGAGGAACCGTCTGTCGGATGCGGCGACGCCGATAGAGGTCGATAAGCTTATAACGCGCTATAGCGTGGACCCACGCGGTCAGAGGGTGATGGGGATCATAGGTCTAGCGTCGGGTGTGCAGGGCCATCAGCGTGTCTTGAACCAGATCCTCGGCGTCGGCGCCCAGGCGGCGGCGGAAATAGAGACGCAGGGCCTCCCCGATCGCGCCGAGCAATAGCCGATAAGCCTTGGCGTCCCCCGCAAGCGACGCCATCATCAAAACCTTTAAGCGCGCCTCCGCGCCAACGAGGGTCAAACCGTCAGACCTTGTTTCTTAAGCGTTCATTTCGAGGGCCGAGGATGAGGGGTTACACGGCATTTGGCGGGCTGCGTCAAAAATTATGGCGCCGCGCCGCGTAACCGACTTCCGACGGCGACCGAATTCCTCGCCAGACCGGGCCGCTGGAGGGCTGCGGCGCCGGAGGTTTCAAGATGCACAATCGGATGGGTCAGCGCATGATCGGCGCCCTGACGGTCCTGGTCATCGTCGCGGGGATCGGTCTCACGGGCCTGAGCGCCCAGGCGCAGCCCCTCGCCGTGGTGGAGCTTTTCACCAGCCAGGGCTGCTCCTCCTGCCCGCCCGCCAATGACAATGTCCGCGCCCTCAGCGATCGGCCCGACATCCTGGCCTTGAGTTTTGGCGTCACGTACTGGGACGATCTTGGTTGGAAAGACACCTTCGCCCAGTCGGCCTTCACAGCCCGCCAGATCGCCTATGCCCGCGCGCTGCATCATGACGGTCCCTTCACGCCGCAGGTGGTGGTGGATGGTCGCGCCGACGGCGTCGGCGCCCGAAAGGGCGAGATCGAGGCGCTGATCAGCCGCACGCGTCTTTCGGGCGGGCCGATCATTTCTATTCAGGGCCTGACGGTGTCGCTCGGCGCCGCGCCGACCTCACGACCCCCCGCGGATGTTTGGCTGGTGCGCTACGATCCCCGCGTCATCGCGGTTCCCGTCAGGGCTGGCGAGAACGACGGTCGCACTCTGCCGCACAAGAACGTGGTGCGCGAGTTGGTCCGCCTCGGCGCATGGTCGGGCCAAGCCGAACGTTTCCAGGCGCCGCCGCCGGCGGCGCCCGGCCTCATCACCGCCGTTCTGGTTCAGACCGCCGGCGCCGGGCCGATCCTCGCCGCCGCCAAGACCTGACCCCACGACATTCCAGTGCTTCCCGGCCCGCCAACAAGGTTTCGCGGGACCTGAAAGGCGCATCCACGCTGTGTGGATGCGCGACCACTCGAGAAAGGCCCCCAACCATGACTTTGCGTTCTAGCCTGCTGATTCTCGCAGCCGCCGCCAGCCTCGGCTTCGGCGTCGCCACGGCCTCGGCCCAGGACGCCATGTCCGCCGATCGCATGTCGGCCGACCCGATGAAGTCCGACTCCATGAAGGCCGACCATATGAAGGCCGCCCCCATGGCCGCCAAAAAGAAGACCAAGACGATGGACGCCATGACGCCTGGGACTAACAAGCCTGGCGCCATGAAGCCTGGCGCCATGAAGGGCGATGCGATGAAGAGCGACGCCATGTCCCCAGACGCGCCCATGGGCGACGCGATGAAGCCGCATTGAAACCACGCTGGCCGCGCCGCCCGAAAGACGCGGCGCGGATCATCGACTTTGAGCACAAGGCATGAATCCGGCGGGGCTTTGTCGCAAGGCCCAGCGAAGACGTTGGGTGATCGCGCCCTCGCGCCGCGCCGGGAAACCTCTATATCAGCGACCATGACTTGGCTTCCACGATCCCGCTCGGCGCGACGGCGGCTGTTTGTCCTGGGCGCGGCGGCGCCGATCCTGGTCTTGGCGGCGGGTCTGGTGCTCTATGGGCTGAGAGGCTCGATCTCCTATTTCTACACCCCCGCCCAAGCTCTGGCGGCCCATGTACAGCCCGGGCGAGGCATCCAGCTGGGCGGACTTGTGGAGCGGGGCACCGTGGAAAAGCGGGGCGATGGCGAGGTTGATTTCGTGGTGGCCGACCGGTTCGCCAAGTCCGACGTCATCTATCGTGGCGACTTGCCGGATCTCTTCCGCGAGGGCCAGGGCGTGGTGGCCACCGGGGCCTATAATCGGGCGGGCGTTTTTATCGCGACCCAGATTCTCGCCAAGCACGACGAGAAATATATGCCCCGCGAGGTGGCTCAGGCGCTGAAGGCACAGGGCGAGTGGCGCGGCGATGGCCAGGCGACGGCCTTTAACCGGGTCGGAATGGGCCAGAAAGGCTCTTAAGGCCACGGCAAGCGCGACCGTCACGCCCTTGCCCTAATTCCGCTGCGGTTCAGCCGTGACACTAACCGAAAGGTAACTTGTCAAGGCCCCCCTCCCGCTTATGAGGGGGCGTCCCTAAATCAACACAGCCGGCGATCAACCGCGCCAGCCTTAAGGACCTTGAAGAAGAATGCCCGTCAAAACCTCTTACGTCGTGGCCGCCGCCCTCGCTGGAGCCGGCATCGCCGTCGCCGCCATGGCGGGCGCGTCGCTGCGCCCGGGCGCCTTTGACGCCAGCGGCCTTGGTCATCTGATCAAGGTGGCCACCGAGCCCGTTGTCGCCTCCGCGCCTGGCGCGCCCATGTCCTTCGCCGACATCTTCGAGAAGGTGTCACCCGCGGTGGTGTCGATCCGCGTCACCTCAAAGGTTGAGATGAACGCCATGCCCAATATGCGTGGCCTCCCAGGCCTGCCCTTCCCCTTCAACATGGTTCCGCCAAACGGCGGCGGCGATGACGACGATCAGGACCAAGGTCAGGGCCAGGCGAGCCCCCGTCACGCGCCCAAGCAGATGTCCTCGGGCTCTGGCTTCTTCATCTCGCCGGACGGTTATATTGTGACCAACAATCACGTCATTGAGAACGCCGATGAGATCAAGGTGACCCTCAAGGACGGCCGCGAGTTGAACGCCACGGTGGTTGGCCACGACGAAGGCACGGATCTCGCGGTGATCCGCGTCTCCGGCTCGGACTTCCCTTATGTGAACTTCGAAAATCGGGCCCGCCCGAGGGTCGGTGACTGGGTGCTGGCCGTGGGCAATCCCTACGACCTGGGTGGCACGGCGACGGCCGGCATCGTCTCGGCCTTTGATCGCGACATCGGCGAGCGGTTCGTTGACTACATTCAGATCGACGCGCCCATCAATCGCGGCAATTCCGGCGGCCCGACCTTTGATACCTATGGCCGGGTGATCGGGGTCAATACCGCGATCTTTTCACCTTCGGGCGGCTCGGTGGGCATAGGCTTCGACATCCCCGCCGACATCGCCGAGAGCATCACCAAGCAGCTGATGGAGGGCCACAAGATCCAGCGCGGGTTCATCGGCGCCACGATCCAAGATCTGAATGATGAAATGGCCAGCGCCTGGGGGCTGGAAGGCAAGAAGGGCGCCGTGGTGGCGGGCCTGGTTCCTGGGGGCCCCGCGGCAAAGGCGGGCCTTTCGGAGGGCGATATCGTGACCGCTGTCAACGGCAAGGCGGTGACCAACGCCAATGAGCTCACCCGCGAGGTCGCCAAGGTGGCGGCGGGCGGGAAGATCGCGCTCGATATTTATCGCGACGGCAAGCCCCGCACCGTCACCGTGACGGCGGGCCTTCGGCCTTCGGAAGCGCAACTGGCGCAGAATGGCGGCGTGGGCGGCGATGACCAGAACGATGAGTCCGGCGCCGCGGCCCCGACGCATAAGTCTGTGCTGGGCATGATCATCGCCCCCATCGACGCCCCCGCGCGGCAGACCTACGGCATCGCGCCAGCGACCCACGGCGTCGTGGTTCAATCCGTGAAGGAGTCGTCCGACGCCGGCGATAAGGGCGTCAAGCGCGGGGACGTGATTGTGCGGGCTGGCGACCGGGAGGTGACGAGCCTCGCCGACCTGAACGCCGCCTTGGCCGCCTGGAAGAAGGACGGTCGCACGAGCATTCCGCTCGAGATCAATCGCGGCGGGGTGTCGCGCTTCATCCCGATCAAGATCGACGGATAGGGGACGGCGAGGGGGGCTCATGCGACTGCTTATCGTCGAGGACGATCTCGAAGCGGGCAGGGCCATGGCCACGGGTCTGGCCGAGAGGGGTCACGACTGCGCCCAAGCGCCGGACGGGGAAGCTGGCCTTCGAGAAGCCCGCACCGGCCGCTTTGACGTGCTGATCGTGGATCGCATGATGCCCCGCATGGACGGACTTTCCATGGTCGAGGCCCTGCGCAAGCTCGGCGATAACACGCCGGTGCTGCTCCTCTCGGCTTTGGGCGAAATTCACGACCGGGTGAGCGGCCTGAACGCGGGAGGCGATGATTATCTGGTGAAGCCCTACGCCCTGGCTGAGCTGGTGGCTCGCGTGGAGGCCCTGGCCCGGCGCAAGGAATCTGGCGGCGTCCAGACTCTCCTCAAGATCGGCGATCTGGAGATGGACTTGATCGCCCGGGAAGTGCGCCGGGCTGGGGTCGCGATCGACCTGCAGCCCCGGGAGTTTCAGCTCCTGGAGTTTCTCATGCGCCATGGCGGGCAGTCGGTCACCCGCACCATGCTTCTCGAAAAGGTCTGGGAATATCACTTCGATCCACAGACCAACGTGATTGACGTGCACATTTCCCGCCTGCGCGGCAAGATCGACAAGGGCTTTGATAAGGCCATGCTGCAAACCGTGCGTGGCGCGGGCTATCGCCTGGAAGCCTGACGCGTCCGCCAAATCGAGAAAGGGCCCGCTAGAGCCCATGCGCCTGCCGCGCCTGTTCAGGACCACCACATTCCGGCTCACCCTTCTGTTCCTGGCAGTGTTCGCCACGGCGGCCAGCGCCTTTCTGGCCTATATCTATGTGGCCACGGCCGGCGAGGTGAACGACCGGGCCGACTCCCAGGTGCGCAAGGAGATGGCGGCCCTGGAACGAATCTACCAATCGAGCGGCCTGACAGGTCTCAACCAGGCGGTGATCGAGCGCTCCTCGCAAAATCAACCTCTGCTCTACCTGCTTATGACACCCCAGGGCGTGCCGATCAGCGGCTCCATTGGCGCCTCTCCCGTGGCCCATTTCACCGGCCAGCCGGCCTGGGCGAGCTTCGCCCTCACCGAGACCAGTATTGATGGGCAGACCATCCGCCAGCCGGCCCGGGGGCTGGAGGAGCAGCTTGCCGGGGGTCCGCGCCTCTTCGTGGGCGCCGATGTCGGCGAATCCGAAGCCTATGTGCGCAAGATCATCCATGCGCTTTGGGGAGCGGGAACCCTGATGGTGCTGCTAGGCCTCGCGGGGGGGCTGTTGATTAGCCGGGACGCCAGCCGAAACGCGGCCAGCCTTAACGGTGTCATCGACCGGGCGCGCGGCGGCGATCTGGGCGCACGGGCTTGGGTGCGGGGTACGGGGGATGAATACGACGAGCTGGCCACCGGTCTCAACGA
>Ga0116227_10010320_pt1 | contig 16394 bp, 9 predicted proteins | sample S1TSphgellanicum_FD_89693 | JGI IMG/M metagenome (GOLD analysis project Ga0116227, IMG submission 89693) | Host-associated microbial communities from peat moss isolated from Minnesota, USA - S1T2_Fb - Sphagnum magellanicum MG | ecosystem: Host-associated > Plants > Peat moss > Unclassified...
GGGGGGGGGACTACTAATAGCAAACCACCTGGACGAATCATTATGATGGGCCAATCAGAAAAAACACTGAGCATCAGTTGGATCATACCGTAGTACCTTTTCAGGTTCGGAACCTCAGTGCCCAATAATTAATTTAATTTTCAATTCTTGATTCAGCGGTTAAATTTTGAATTCTGAAAATTTTGGCAATCTGTATTAAACTTATTATAACCAGATGTCTATAGAGAAAAGTTTTGGTGCTATTGTGGTTAGGTGGTTAGTAAGTTAGAAGTCAGGTGGGGGAGGATTAGGGATCAAACTTAGTCGGTTTGAGATTTAGAAATTTTCGTCATAACTAAACCTTTAATATTCAAAAATTTCAGCAAATTTGAAAATAATTTAATTTATGTGGAACCTGAAAGCATGCAATTATGCTGAGCCAAAACCATTTTCCTGAGCCAAACCAGCATGCTTGGGATTTTCTTCATCCAATTTTACTGTGCAGGATCGCATACATACCGAGCACCACTACTGGAGATGCTCTAAGGTAAGCAAATGGGATTTAGATTTCAAGTAAGTTAAGTACTTTACCGATTCAAAATGAGAACAACTCTTAGGAAAACAAAGTCTTCATATTATCATTTGGTTGCATCAAGAAATCAAATCTTCTGACCTCATATGACTGACTAGTATGTTGGTGTTTGTGCAAAAAGCCATGACTGACTTTGAGCACAATTTCTTTCATATTTGCAACTTAACTTACATCACCACAGCCAACCCTAACCTAGCCCTAACCCTGACCTTAACTTAACTAACTAACTAGTGCAGTGAGAGAGAGAGAGAGAGAGTTCCTTGTAGATAATATGATGATTCCCCAACCCATTCCTCCTTCACAAAACCCAAGCTTATCAAATTTGAACAAATCCGGTTCTCGGGATAAGACAATACATCTTAAGTCAACGATATGTCCACATATTTTTGTTTCGGCTGCCTGCCGTCCAGCCGAGAGAATTATTTATTTAACCCTAATTTTGCACAAACTTTCAAGTGTTTGAAGTTGGAGGTCTCACAATTGGCATTTTGCATCATGTGTTTTAGTGTATTTTTTTCAACCCAAAGCACTCGGCCAAATTTTCAAAGTGTGTCTAGAGGCACCATTGCAAAGCATTCAAAAATGCATCAAGCTTTACAAAAAGAAATGCTCTTGTGACATTACATATTTCCATAAGGCTCGGTATCAATTTTTTCCATTGAGTTGGTAACCATTTAACATTAGTTCACTAAACTAATAGTAGCTCCGTGAGTTAGAACTACAATTGAGGTCCTAGTGATGCAATCTCTTATTTTTTCTTTTTGTTTGGTGATGTAGCATGCACCAATCACCACCACAATTTATCCTATAATTATGTTTTCTTGAAATTGAACACCTAGGGTTAGTTGATGCATTTTTTAAAAACCTTGTACTTGTATAGTTAAAATGGGATTACAATCTAGTCCAAGTTAGGGTTTCAATTTCAACAAAAGACGATTTCACAATATGAATCCAAATCTAGTTTTAACAAATTTGTGGAACCTCCAATCTATATATCCCAAAACTTAACATAAAACTTGGACCTCTACTTGCCCATACCTTGAACCTACCAACATTGGATTTAATTAACAGTAGGTGATTATTTATTTTTCATATAATTAACAATTCTAATTATCAGTTTAACCAAATTTTTTTTAAGAATTGGAAAAATCAACCAATTTTCGAAAACTAAAAAAAAAAAAACTAGTTTGTTACCAAGTGATGTAAACGATTATGCAATAGCTAACATTTTTTAAAAAATATTCTAGTTCAAAATATAATGTCCTTAATATTTTTTGAAATTATGATTGAAAACGTCAAAATGAAATCAAAATGAACATTATATACAATCAAAGTTTCATAATTTTTAATTTACAAATGTACTTACTCATTAGCATCCAAAACTTCTCTTCAATCATAAGAACCTTCAAATTCTTCGTTTGAAATTGCTTTAGATTCAATCAATTTTTTTAAAATGTGAGGATTCCCAACCAATTGTAGCACCATTAGGCCAATTGTTGTTAGCCACTCAATCTATCAGAAAAAATATTATTGTAGTTGACTTGTATGCAAATTGGTTAAAATTCTAGAAAGAGAAAAAGATTCTCTTCAATTTTATTTGTGAATCCACAACCCAAAATATGTCTTCCAAGAAGAGTAATAGTGGAACACATTTTTTCATGTTTGTTCCATCATTGCAATGAGCAAAATATTTCCTTCAAGTCCACCAAACATCTACAAAACATCAAGAACTATTGATTAATAAACTTCACCATGGGCTCATTGTTAGTAAATAACATTTGAAATATATTCACACTATCAATTTGGGCAATAGACCTAGGATGAGAATGTTAATATCATTTATAAAACATAGGCAAGAGGGTTTTCTTTACATAGCCTTCGACAACAACTTCAATTTTTTCACAAAATTTGAAACATATGAAAATTGCAACAAAAAAAGGCATCATGTAACAATTTTTCAATGATCGCATGATTAATTAAAAACACAAAATGAAACAATAGCTAACCAAAACTTTTGTCACAATTTCAACAATTTACCAAGTTAGTAATGGAGACATACAACTAGTGATACCCTACCTTTCAGTCAAATTCAATGATAAAGTGTAGAATTGAATTAATTTTAGAGCAAGGGGAGATTTCGACATCTCAAGTTACACTTTTCTAGCTTTGAACACATGTTAATCCTAAATATTTTAAAGATTTTTGCAAGGGTTAATTCAAAAAGAAAACTTTTGTTTTTAGTGATCACCATGACATATTTGAGAGGCATGTTGAAAATCAAGACTCAAAAGAGGATTTTCAAAAATGATGGGATGTCAATATGTATGGCCTAGTGTGTTGTGATTTGAAGCTATGTGTTATTTCAAGATTATATACTTTTGGAATTTTATGCTACATTTTTTTTATCTGGTCATCTTAATATTTAAAATCTCTAAAATTTCATGTGATTGCAAATTCTATATATTTTCACATTGTTTTTACATTTGCAAATTTAAATGTTTTAGCAAATTGGGCAATGTTGTCTTGCTATCTCTTACACTTTCAACATTTGCCCTTGAAATTTTTGGAAATTTCAAACATCTCAAATTCTAATTTACTTATGACAAATGTGACCATAAGGTAGGGTAGATATTTAGTCTACCAATTGGAGCATAATGTAACAACTTCAAAAAATTGCAAAGCTTCTTAGAAAATGATAAATTTGGTTGTAAATTTTGTTACCAAGAAAATTGAAAATCAAGTTGGAACAATAATTTTAAAATGGGGTCATCATCACAATCAAAATATTAGGGAACAATACACAATACAAAAATAAAATAAAATAAATTAACCTCATTTTAATTGGGGTATTCAATTTTTGAGTTTATAAGCCAAAATTAATGTATGCTTTCAACTACTCCTGAGAACTTTTTACATGTTTCTTAGCCCACACATTGCATTTTTGCAAATCTTCTATAATTGATTTGATGGAAATTTCTAACACCCTTAAAGATTTCTTAATAGATGAAACATTCATTGGCGTGCTTCAAAAAATGCATTCTCACAACATGTCCTTTAATTGAAATGTTTTCTTTGAAACCCAAGGGTTCACAACTTACATTAGCTTGCAAAGTTGTTGTCATTATATTAAAAAAACCTTCATCGTAAGGAATGTGTTTTTGAGGTGAAACATAATTCTTTGGAAAAACTTGGAGTTTCTCGCCAATGCTTGCACTAAAATTTCTATCACCTTAAATCACCCAATGCTAATATTTTGGTTCCCAATTGGAGTTCAAAAAATTGACCACAAGTCGCTGAATATCATCAATAACTTTTGACATCCATAAATCAAAACTTAAGACATACAATTTGTAAGGAGAGATAGCACATACATCTCGTTTGTATTTTCCAACAACTTCTTGAGAATACTTCTTGATAGAACATCTTTCTTGAGTGAAAACCACTTTGAAGTATCATTTCAATATTAGTTGTTATAACCATATAGGTAGTTTCAACAATCCTAATAGGGATATAATTCTTCGCAATGAATAAAATGAAATCACAATGACATGAGCAAAATCCTTTTGCTTTTCGTGATCTTTTTGGATCCACTACACCAATTGTTTTTGAAATAATGTTGGATGGTATTGTAGGTCTTTTTTTTGGAGGTGGTCTTTTCAAAGATGTTTTTATAACATTTTTCATTCCTCTTCATACTTGTGCATAATTAAAGCATCTCTTATATCCACATGTTTTCTCATAGTTATAATTCCATTATTTTTGGAATAAGGTATAAAAAATTTCTTACATTGGTATGTGTATCTAAAATACTTGAATTCATTGCATTATTATGACAGACAATCCAACACATGACTTGAGGATTTACTAAATCAATAAAGGATTCTTTATTTACTAAAAAAAGAGTTTAACTTAATGCACTTTTATCATATGGTTTTCAAATTTTTGATTGGTTGTTCATCATTTTCATTATATTTTTTCCAGTATCATTGACTAGTTGTTCATTTTCAACATGATTATTCCCACTTTTGAATATGGGCATATTCATTGGATTCTATTGATGTATTTTATTGTTGGATTGAATGGTTTTTTTTTTGGGAAATTTTCTATACTCTAACAACAATAAATACCTAATGTGAATTTTACATGGGTCTCTTTTGAAAAAATATGAAAAAAGTTGCAATATTTTGATAGAAAAAATCACATGTTGCCATATTTAAACAATGAGTTATTATTGGATGCTAAAACTAGGTAGGAATCTTTAAAATATCTATTCAAATGTGTGACCTCTAACCAAATTTGGCTCATTTTTATTAGGGATGATCACCAATCCACCTACTTGACAAAATTGAGGGAAAAAAAACTTAGTTGGATCCAATAAACATAATATTAATATGCTTACCATAAGATTGATCAAATAATTTTCATTATTCATTTTTGGTTTGATATTTTGGGTTTTCATTCTTAAGTTGGATCAATTTTCGCTTGCTTTGTATTCTTTTTGTTAAAAATTGTAATTTAAAAAATATAATATTGCTTTAGTACATTGAAATCAAAAAAGAAAAAAAACCTACCCAAAACTTGTCTTATAAAATTAAACCAAAAATAACAAATGATAATTCAAATTTATTTGAAACTAAGTTCAATGTGTGAACAAGGTTACATCATGAGCAAAAAAAATTCTAATAATGAATGATTGAAATCTCTAGACTTCTATCAAAAAATCTAAACACACATTAAAAAAATGGACAACAGATCATAATGTGTTAGATAAGCTTAGGTCATCTTGAAACAATAATACATATACTATAACAAAAAGCCAAACCACTATTGATGTAGATTTGTTTTCAAAAATATGCACTCACCTCACACATCAAAGATTTCAAGTGCAAAGAAGCTTGAAGCAAATAAGCTTGAAATTATAAAAAATCTTCAAGTCCAAGTGCACAAAAAACTTGGAAGTGAAAGTGTAAAGAACGTTTTTAAAACGTGGGTTTAGTTGGCTAGAATTGAACGAAGCACACAAGGCAAGTAACAAAACAAAGTAGATCAAATGGCAAAGCCAAGAATGATGAACAACAAAGCAAAGCACATACATGAGTAAAGCCATCAAACACAAATAGGGGCAATTCCTTTCAATTCAAAGCATATAAAGAAAACTAATGTGTGAATGAAGAAAGATGATGAAGAGAGAATTGAAAAAAGAATGACATAGTGGTGGCCTATGCTCTCTTTTCAAATATGTGAACATGCCATTGGAGAAGTGGTCACAGTTGCCTTAATTGAAACATTAACTCCTAACGCTAAATTTGATCTAACTAACTTGATTAACCCTAATCTAAGTTTAGAACTTTTGGTTTAAGGTGTCATCAACAATTCTTTATATCACCCAATTGTTTGACAACTCCATCTTCATTGGTTCCCAATGTTGATGGTTATTTGAATTTTTTTACCACAATTGGTTATATATTGATAACGGATATTTAATTAATGGTTGTCAGAAAAATTAATATCTGCTCAACATTGGTTATGTTGTGCAAGTATATCTTTTTTTACCCATGTTTATTGTCAAGTATGGATAGGATATATTATTCAGCCTAACTTATTTTCTAAAAATCAATATATTTGCATGGTGTATGCCTAGAGGTACGTACATTTGAAAAAATACAACTTCCTATCCATAACTTTGGACATATGCAATACATATTTGTACATGATCCCATTGGGTTTGGCCTTTGAAATTTGTCTCAATACTTTCGAAATGTGGATTTTTTTTTTCATTTTAAATTATATATATTCAAATACATACCTTGCCCCAAATAGGGGCATATGATAAGGGTTAGTTGTACCTTGCCCATCTACCAAAAACCATAATTTTATCATACCCATGAATGTTATCATACCCATGAATTTAGTGATAATATACCTTCACTCAATGGGTGTAAACCCATTGAAATAAATATATATATATATACCCTTACCCAAGGATATATTCACACAACACTCGTCTCAACTCGCAACATTAAACCTGCACATTTTCATACCCACAAACATACCCATCCAGTCATAATAGCTCAAGTTTTACATCTTCATTTCCATATGCTCAACCCAACTCAGGTAGTAAGAGCATGTACGAAGAAATCCAAGGGTTTAAATCTCAAAGTGATCTAAACAACGATTTTATATGTTTTCTTTTTTGTGCCTTTTGAAACAGCTGCAAAACTAGATGGTGCGGCCAACTAGAAATTTAACTAGACCATACAAAAGCTACAGATCCCTTGGCCCACGGATATGCCCACCTCTAGTTCAGGAGGAGAATCTTCAAGATATGTACTTGGAGTTAAGCAAGCTGTGGATTTGTTCGGTGGCCTTTAATGTTCAAATGATCGAGGCCACATTTGTCATGTTGAGGCATCTGTAATAATTTTGCTCTATAAGTAACACTTTCATCAAATCGTGATACTTTCATAATAAGTCAAGTAAGAACCTTAGGCAACCATCATGATACCGAAGCAATGACATTAAAGGGTGACCAAAACTATTAGCATTCTTTTACAAGTAAAAACCATGTCAACTAGAGTAAGACTAATAACATATTAAATTAATTATATAAGCATTTTTAAAAATCACTTTTGCATTTTAGTCCACTACCCAATTCATGCATTGGGCCAAACATGCAATGCCTTAATTTGAGTACAAAATTGTGATTGTTATTACCCCGATTGCGATTTTGTGTTCAAAATCAAACCCATTTCTTCTTCTTTGTAACGAATTGACATTCATTTTTCAAACCAAATTTAAAAATAAAAATAAAAATCAAACCTATAGTTTTGATAATTCATAAATAAATTGATTGATAATTGATTGCTTGTTATGAATTATTGGGCTAATTTTCATTTTTGGTGGTGTAAAGTTTTTAGGTTTTGTTCAGCGTTCATGCTCCCTGCTACTTCCCACTGCTGGTGATTGAGCTTCTGCTGAGGATCTCCTTTGATGTCAGTAATCCTTGAATCTAATCTCCATTGGGAGATGAGGAAAGGAATTCAGTAAATCATAGTCTCTACTTAGTTTGTTATTACTCATATCTCACAACACACAATTTATTCCTTTGCAAATTCTGTGTTTTTGTAGCCATGTGATAGAATGTAAATCAGATCAGATTCAAGACCATACTTAGTGCTCGGGCAGCAAGCTAAGCTACTTGAAGAGTATCATGCAATGCAGGATTGGCAGTTAATAAGTTAATAAACAGGCTATGGTGAATACTTTTTTGGTTTTTTTGTTTACGGGCTGTTGAAATGAAATTGAACCCAGTTCTCAAACTCAGATTTTGGCTGGGAATTTCAGTTCGGGCTATCCTCCACCTTCAGGTAAAATTATACTGGGGCATTTGAAATAATTTTCATCTTGCCCACAAAATAAATTGGGCAGGTCTAGGTATTGTTTTTGGATTGTTTCAGCACAAAAACACAAAAGAGGGCAAAATGGCCCATTTTTATTTTTTTTGAAATGCTGGTTTTGAAGTCATTTGATCAGGCTTGATGGAAGTAGTTTCTGACCAGAGAAGAGGGTTTAGGGTTTAAGGTTCCAGGCAGTCCAAATGTTTTTTAAGCTTCGAAGTTATAATAAGACATTGAAATTTTATGAGTGCATAAAATATATTCATCTAATACACATACACAAACGATACATAATTATATTCATAAGGGAACAATGTAATGAATGTGACAACTATAAACAATATTGACCATTAGCTGCTACAGCAAGGCAAAGGCACTTCATCTAATACACATGCAGTTGAAAATGACAAAATGGCTACAAGAACTGAAGTTTTTAAGCCAAATGGGAAATGGTCAGATGATATGGTGGGAGCTTTGCTAGCAGCTGAACCCTCCTCCTTGCTTCTGGGAACTACTATCTAGTCAGGCATCAGAAGATCACAAACATGAGTAATGTGAGCTTTGGCCATACCTGACTACTTACTTACTCGTACCTACCTACTACTAGGGTTTATGAATCAGTGGGATCTCTCCATGGTACTTTGTAGTTTGATTCCCACCCGTTTTCAACATGCAAAATGACACATTATGCCGTGTTCTAGAATCGATGCTTCTGAGTCCTTACTTCTGAAACAATTTTAGCATTTAATTCAAGTCGGGTCTATGCTCGACAACAAGCCCTAACAATGGTACCCTTGTATTACCCATCCACCCACCCACCACCCTAGAACATTAGATGTGATCGATCATCTGGTTTCACCTGAAAACCATGTTGGTGTACCTGGGGCTCAAACCCTAGGGACGGATTTGGCAACAACAATAGTTGCGTTGGGTACCACCATTTTTATATTCAATGAGTCGTCACTTGTAATTGGAGTTTTCCATTCTACATGAAATGGAAAAGAAATCTATATTTATCCTAAACCCTAAACTTGTTTTCCATTCTAAACCCTAAACTTGTGCAAAGAAAGAAATAAAATGGAAAAAAAAGAGAAAAATGCCGGGTTATCCATCATTGTAAGTTGTAACTCAGACAAATCCTTCTTCACAAACAATGGTGCAAAATGTGGGAATGGATAGAAGTTATAGGATGGATGGTAAGTGGTCAGGAAACAGTTTTCTGTTGGGTTCCAGCTCCCTAGCTAACCATGGTAGTTAAGCTCAGTTGGTTTTTTTACTACCTAACCCACCAACAACAACCCACAAGCAGGTTGTTAGTAGGTTGGTAGTAAATTAAACAGCCCTTAACTATGTATAAACCATCTACTTACCTAGTAGTTGCCTATTTTCCTACCTATCTACCTATATATGAGACCTATTTTTTACAGAATTAGTTACCAAGGTGAAACCAACTATTTAACTCAGTTGAGGTTCATCCACAACTGAGTAATAACGGACATCCAATGGATGGTGTGCTGGTGGGTGCTGGTTCACTTTGCCCATTGTATTTGTGCTTGGGTGTTTAATTAGTTGAGAGGCCCAATTGCAACAACGGGTGTGACACTCGACAGCCCTGCCAATAAGAAATTAAAAAAATATTTCAAGCACCCATTTATTAAATCCATATAATAATAAACATATGTTTATTATTTTTAAAGCGCCATTTCAAACATCAATTTTATGTTGATAAAAAAAAATGGGAATTTTTTTTTTAAAAAAAATTTAAAAAACTTTTGCATCTGTGAAAGTCATGAGCAACAACAAGCCCATCCATCTTCATTTGGGAAATAGGGGACCAAAGTCCCTTGAAGCTACTATACTCCATAATGAATCCCAACACTACCATGTATTGATATGTAGGGCCAACAACAATAAAATAAAATAAAATAAAATAAAATTACAACATCAATTCAAGCTAGGAATTTCAGGCCTCTCCCCACCCCCACCAAACCTAAGATTACTACAATAATTTCATGTAAGGTAACACCCTATTAACTAGGGGTACTTATTCACCCAGGGGTGGGGTGTTGAAAAAATCTCTCAGAAAACTTAGTTCTCAATTTTCTCCAGACACTAGTACACCCTATTAATTGGGGGTACTTATTCATACCTCTTGTACTTTGCATTAATTAGAAGAGGTGCCTCCCAAGTCCAATTTATATTTGTTTTTGGCAAGAGCCAATTTATTTGGCCCATCACTCCCAGAAATTGAACCCCAGAGGCTCCCCAGTATAGAATAAATTGTTCTTCTATTTTGAAGTATAGAGTGCCTTCCCTTTGGTCCACCTTTCCTTGGGGTGAAAGGAGGACAGCATTTGCCAAAGCATATGGGATAAAAATGAGGTGCTCTTGGGAACTCTTGCCTATTTACATACATATGGTAGTAGGGCTTGCAGATTCCTTTTTTAGGGTTTAGGGTTTAAAGTTTTGGCCCTTGATGGATGGGGGGCTCCTCTCAAGATTATTCAATATGTTCAACATGCATGAAATAACTCTATACATACATAGGGTAGGTAGGGCTTGCAGGTTTAGGGTTTAGGGTTTAAGGTTTTGTGGTTGTGTAAAAAAGCTAATGTAAGAAACCAAGGAATTGTGTTTTCGTGTGTGGGAGATTATTCTCAGCCTGAGCCTGGTCCCAAAGGGATGGCTACCCAGCCAGCCACCCAGCAAGCAAGCAAGCAGGTGACTGACAACTAGGGATCTGGTGTGCAGCTTATAGGTGTGGATAAACCTGGACCACACTAACTCTCTTAACAAAGTGCTCGGGATTTTTGTCTTGAAGCCATCCACAATCATTCCTGTGAAATTCTATCTCTGCCTGGCTTTTGATTCATGCCACTTCTTCTTCTTCTTCTTCTTCTTCTTCCATGGTGAATTCTGAGAGGTCATCATAGCAGGAGTGGGCTTCTTCTCAGCAGCTTGAGCATGAGACAAAAACAACAAAGTACCAATCTCTTCTCTTCAGTAGTTTGGTAGTAGGTAGGTGGTTTAGAAGTAAAGTTATTTTTTCTGAATCTGGGAGGACAACAAATCCCTCTCTCTGCATACAGCCTTTGAATATAAACTACTACCCATTTTCTCATCTCCGCGTATACAGTAGTAGTGCACAGTACGCACTTGTCAGTTAGCCTAACCCCCATGGAAGAAGATTATTATGAGAGAAAAGAAAACGCGTGGGTGGTATGTTAGTAGTTGTAGTGCAGGAAATGGGTCCATGGTATGGGAGTTTCTGAGCACAATTTTTCTTAATTTATTTTTGGTTGTCTAGTTACAACTTGCATTCTGTGTTTAAAACTTTATTAAAAAAACAAAAGTTTTTAAGTTTTGTTAAATTATTCACACTTTGAAGTCCAGAGTGGAGCTGCCCATGATGGCATTAAGAAAGAAGAAATCAAGCATATATATATATTTATATTTATATGCGTAATCTGTGGAGAGTTGTGGGTGTGGTGATGTTTAATAACTTGCTCGCTGGCCTTGTCTGAGTGCCAACTGGATGAAAATCTGTCCATGTAAGAACCCGTACCAAAAGAGGACAGATGAGGCTCAACTCAATCAAGACACTACTAACCTATCCATGTAAAAAAAAGACAAAGCCCAGGTGCTGAAGGAAATCAAGTGGTGTGTTGTTGGGACATGATAGTATTTTATACAAGAACAACAAAATGAGTCCATGCGGATCATGTCTCAGAAGTAGTCATGTTAGAGTCCCGTTTCTCTCATATATGAGATAAATCTATGAATTGTGTGCACATGGGTTTTTTAATAATCTCTCTTTTTGGCTACTTCTCAATGTGGCTTCCTGGGGAACAATATAAGAACACCCAATGATCACACCTCGGGAACAAGATAAAAAATAGCCAATAATCACACCATGCATTTAGATCATTGGTAATGTTTTGGGGTCTCTTCAAAGAATGGAAATCCTTAAGGTTTGCTGCTCAGATATCTATCACTTTTCTCACTCCAATGGGTCGGTGACACACTTACTCTATAGAATTTCTTGGCACCCCATCACTGCTAAGAAGAGGCTATTTTTTATATAATTAAATAAAGAAAATTTCAAATTCATTGACTAAATGAGGATCCAAGTTCCCCTGAGGTGAATTCTAAGCAACCAATTGCAGAATTAAATTTTATTATAACCCATATGGACAAATATATAATTTTGTTATCAATCAGTTAGCAGAAATTAGGCTTGCATTGTCATATAATTTTTTTCTGCTGTTTTTTGCTCTAGGATCCATCCAGTCAGATGGGAGCAAAAAAAACTGAAAGAAAAAGCTAGAGAACAAGGTCATCCATCCAAATTAGGTGTTGTTCTAAAACCTGACTTTCCATGAGCTGTTGTGTCGGGTTTGGGGTATGTGAGCAAAAGCCCTTGGTTGATTTTTTCATGTTAGAGTATGGGACCACAATGGGCCCACTACCTAGTCAGTGATTCCAGATTTGTGTGATAAATTAGCGGCCGACTAGTCAGGTGGTGGCCCAATCATGGACAGAGCAGGTCTGAACTCTCACTCTTTGAGAGAGGGACTTATGAAACACAACTTTTGGAGACTTTATGAAGTACTTTTGTGATCCCCTTGTGTGTCTGCCATTAGAAGGTTGAAATCAAGTGTCGACTCAAAACCGTTAACAATTGACCAAAGAAAGAATAGGTCTTCTTCTTTGTTCATTTGTTACCAACCCAAGTCCCATCCCCCCTTGCCACCACCCCTCATTTGATGTTGGGTCCCCCACACCACCCACAATCCACTCTCTTCTTACAACAACAACAAACAAGGTAAAAAAAACTAGACTCTCTACTACTGCATGTGGTAATATGTAGCAGCGGAAACACATTGATTAAGAATCAGCCTGTTTGGATGTCATAAGACAGACATGTACAGCTGATGAGGGTATATACATTAGTGATGGTGGTGGTACCCATGATATCCAACTTTCACATTTCTTGCTTCGTGTATTCTTTTTTCACTACAACCTTCCCAAGTTTAGTGGCTTTAATCATCAGATTTGCCTTCATAATTCTGATGATATTAAAACATTACCTCATCAGTTGGAATTTTTGTTATTTTTTCCATGATTTTCATGAATTGTTTTAGAATCTTTGCTTTGGGAGATTTTAGAAACGATCACTTTTTAGTTGTTCTTCAATGTGTTTTTGATACATATGATGAATAGTTTCCAAAAACTGACTTAAAGAATTTCATTGATGTTGTTTGGTCAAATTAAAGCTTGTTTTTTTAAAACAAAATAACAAAGTTTCAAGCAATGTGATTTAGCTCGTGATCACGAATTCTCATGATCAAAGATAGGGTAGCACACATTTGCATGTTGTCCCTCAAATAAATTGTGGAGTTTTAGCACTAGGACGGGATGCCCAGTCTGACTGACTTGATGACAAGCTTGCTATGGAAGCTCTGAAATCTTGAACGGTGAGTTGAAACTAATACGCTGGGTGTCTCTTGTAATAACTGCTCCCAGCATTCAGGAGTGCAAAATTTGGACACACGGGTCCCCTGTGTGTGTGTGCGCCTGAGGGAGGAGGGGGTGATGGAGCACCAAATACAAGAAAAAGCGCATGAGAATAACCACATGATCCTCTCGCACATTTGGGTGGGTGTGGATGAATGAAGACATTTTGGGTGGGAAAGAGCTGTCCTTCGGAACAGACAACAACAATCCTTAGAATCCACTCTGCAAAGTACTGAGAAAATTGTTTGTAGTACAGAATCAAAGACACAACAAAACAAAAACAATACCCAACCCTAAATTTCCATTTATAAATAAAAAGATGGCAAAGAAATCAACACCTGATCTTTGGGTAATAAGTAAGTATTCTCCTCAATGATAAGATAGATAGAAGCAAAGGTGTGCAACAAAAGATTGTCATGAACTGGAAAACTGGGTTGACAAAAACAAAAGTAAGTCAGAACAAAACAACAAAATCCGGATGTAAGTCATCACTAATTTACACACTGCCCTATGAAATGGTATAAGAAAAAGTCCTTCACAACTCAGTGATGATACTTAATGAAGTTCACTTAACTTGCCCCCCTTGTGGTGCATATATAGGCTATGTACCTTTACATTACAGACCTAATTCTCAAACTGCAGAAAACACTTCAATGACCCACCGCTTCCATGCATCAATCTCTGAAGAGAATCAACAAGTTTTATTACTAGTGCAGTTGGTAAGTAGGCTATGTATGTGTACTACTTCTTGAAGCTCCATAATATGGACAAAGTCAGCCAGCAGACACGATTGAAAAGCCAGTTTTTTTTGCTTTTAGAGGCTAGTCCCAGCAAAATCCCGGATTCTCAATCCAATTAGCAGAATTGTAAGGGATTGTGCCGATTGCCCACATTTATTTTGTGTCTGGATTTTTTTGGCCAGCAAACCGCTCTTTGACAGGATAATCTGTAGCAACAACATTAAAGTCCGTTAATGGAGCACCTCATGAATCCCGTAATGAATCCATCCTACATCAATACCAGGCCCCAAAATTTGGGGCCGTAATCCTTTTTGTAGGCTTTGTTTTGTTATTGGAATTGAGTTCAGTGTGATTGAGATTCGAACTATTTTGTGTGTTCAGAGGTTTATTCTCAAGGTGTGCCTTTGGAGTCTCATCCTTTGTGTTACAAAATGTACTTATTTACAATTACATGAATTCAAATTTAAAGCAAAACACGAAAGCCAACAAAGCTCATCGTTAATCAGGCCTTCTGTTACTCATGTGTGTTTTGAAACCTCACTTTGCGTGCATGTTTTCATGTGTGTGACTTTGTTAGTTGTGATCATGTTGGGTGCCAATTTAATAGCATTCAACAAGGTTGTTAGTTAATAAGTAAAAAGTAAAAGGATTCATGGTTAGCTCTAAGAAACTGAAACCCAACCCAAATTTTGTTTCCTGATCTTTTTTTGCCATCAATCTTTCACCGTGCACTAGTGGGTAGTCCTAGTTAACTCTGGCCTGGTCTCCAGATGTATGCTACATCAAACTCCTTCCCACCTTTACCAGATCTAGACGAGATCAGCTTCCACCTAATGTCAACCATTCTACACTAGACTTGCTCACCAAGTCAATTCACAAATTCTCTTTGTGGAAACTGCGTCTTTCGCCTCACACACTTGTAATTGGTGGCACTTACAATTGTGGTGTGGTAGTATATATTTTGGATGAGTAAAGAAGGATGGGTGCATGATGTTTGAATGTGAGATCTCTCTTTTTTCACAGCATCAAGTAAGTCATTTGCAGAGTGACAGAACATTTTGTGTTTTGATTCAACCTCAGGGGGGGACTAGGCCTAGTTAATTTCAGTTTGATACTTATGTATTTGTTTGATCAGGTCCAAGGATGAAATCTTTGCACTAGAAACAAAAATCCCAAATCATTCTTTCCAGACTGTGCAGCCTAACACCTAGATGGCTGTTGTTGTTGAGTAATTGATTTTGATGCAGAGTTTGATCCCATTCATGAGATCTCCCCTTTATGAACTGAAATTTGCAGAAATTGGTGCCACTTTTACTACCTACCTTCTACTAAATAACCCACTAGCCTTTCCCTATGTACTCACCACCTATTAGCCACCAGTTCTCCTACCTACCTATGGGACCTACACATGAACCTATGGGACCTATGAATTTAGGTTGTTACCAAGGTGAAACCCAATGTCAACTCAGTTAGGGTTCACCCACAATTGAGTTGTACCGAGCTTCTGATGGATGGTGCAGTGGTGGCTATTGGTTCAATCTAGCCCCATTTTGTTAAAGCTTGAGCTAGTTTTCACAAAGAGGAAATTGTTTTCCAATGTTGGATTTGGCACCAATCTTGTCCCAAAGTTGTGCATCCAAAGTGTGTGAGGCTAAAGAGCCAACTCCTTAGTCAACGCTTCATTCACACTCCACATCCAATTACATACTACACTAAGACCATTGTGGATGAAAATTTCTTCACAATCCAATGAGAGATGGCCCAGATATTGGTTGTTGCTCATAAACCGAGTGAGGACACTGTTGAAACCAATCAAGCTCATCCATTAAATATGATCTGACTGGTGCTCCCTGTTTTTGATGGGCCAAACATAATGATTGGTCCAGGTGGTTTGCTATTAGTAGTAGTTCCCACCTATTTGCAGTCCCAATTTTAGTTTTATGGGTGCGGTTTGCAAAAAAGTAAATAACTAAACTTGGATGTAAGAAATATTTTTGCAGGGTCACATACTAAGCACTGGTGGGGATGCTCTAAGGAGTGACTTTGCAGTATCCTCTTTTGTGATACAAATCAAACTTGTTCGGTAAAAAGGGGGGGGGGGGGGGGGAAAAATATTTTTTAAAATGAAGGGAGGGGGGGTCTGGCCTTTGTTTTTCAAAAATAGGGAAA
>Ga0116227_10010323_pt1 | contig 16389 bp, 13 predicted proteins | sample S1TSphgellanicum_FD_89693 | JGI IMG/M metagenome (GOLD analysis project Ga0116227, IMG submission 89693) | Host-associated microbial communities from peat moss isolated from Minnesota, USA - S1T2_Fb - Sphagnum magellanicum MG | ecosystem: Host-associated > Plants > Peat moss > Unclassified...
CCGGCCGGCATCGAAGATTTCGGCGGCTTGGCGCCGCATGAGGTCGGCGGCCTCGAGTGCGGTGTGGGCGCGCGCGATCGGGAATTGAACGCCCTGATTCTGCCCGATCGGACGCCCGAACACGATGCGTTCGCCGACGTATTTTACGGCCCGCTCGATGAAAAAACGCCCGTCGCCCACACATTCGGCGGCGATGAGAATCCGTTCCGCATTCATCCCGTCGAGAATGTAGCGGAAACCGCGGCCTTCCTCCCCGATGAGATTGGCCGCCGGCACTTCCAAATCGTGAAAGAACACCTCGTTCGTCTCGTGGTTCATCATCGTGCGGATCGGCCGAACGTCGATCGTGCCCGGCGGCGCGGCACGCAGGTCGACGAGTAGCGTCGAGAGGCCGCTCGTCTTCTCTTTGGGATCGCTCGACGGCGGCGCGGTCCGCGCAAGCAACAGCATCAGGTCGCTATGCTGCACGCGCGACGTCCAAACTTTTTGGCCGTTGACGACGTACACGTCGCCCTTCCGGACGGCGGTCGTCGAAATTTTCGTCGTATCGCTACCGGCCGTCGGTTCGGTTACGGCAAACGCCTGAAGGCGTAAGTCGCCTCGGGCGATCGGCGGCAGGAAACGCTGCTTCTGTTCGTCGTTGCCATGACGCAGCACCGTGCCCATGATGTACATTTGCGCGTGACAGGCCGCGGCGTTACCGCCGGAGCGATTGACCTCTTCGAGGATGATGCACGCTTCAGCGATGCCCAGGCCCGCGCCGTCATACGCTTCGGGGATGAGCGCGGCGAGATAGCCCGCCTCCGTGAGCGCTTTGATGAACGCGTCGGGGTACGCCCGGTCCACATCGAGCTCGCGCCAATACGCCGCTGGAAAGGAGGCGCACAATTCGCGCACCGCGTCGCGAAGCGTCCGTTGGTCGCGCGTGAGTTCGAGGCCGGCGCGGGCGTCTTGTGCGATCACGATTCTCCTACGATCCGAGTTCCGAGAGCAGCGTCCCGACGTCGTCGAGACGCTCGAGTCGCCGCACGAGGTCGACGATGCGACCGCGCCGGGACGGCCCGTACGCGATCGCGGCAAGCCCCTCGAACTTTGCGATCAATTCGTCCCACGATAGCGGGTCGTGCGGCTCGCCGCGCGGCGCGGCCGATAGTCGCCGCAAACGGAGCGCCCCCGCGTCGACTTCAACCGAAGCCGCCATGGCGGGGACGAGCGCATCGACCTCCGGATCTTCGACGACTTCGACGCGGTCGCAAAGCGCCGCGATTTCGGCGCCGTCACGGGTGGCGTAATCGTCCCAGCGCACCGAACCACGCGCAAGCGTCGCCGCCGCAGCATAGTACATGCTGAACTGCGCGTCGACGATCGAAGCGGGCCGGCGTTTGGGCGCCGCGGGAACGGCGCAGAGTCGCCGCCCGGCCGGCGGCAAGCCGATGCGCACCCGTTCGACCGATGACGCTTCGAGCGCGAACTCGTTCCGTAGCGCCACGAGCGTGTCGATCGCCGCATGCATGTAACGGCAGCACGGATACGGTTTGAAAGCGGTGCGCTCGATTTCGTGCGTTCCGTCCCAGCCGGCGAAGACGTGCGCCGGATCGGCGCCGTCCGAGTAGCCTTGCATGAGGCCGCTCCGGCCTTCGAGCGCCGCGCTCGGCCCCCGCACGCCGGCTTGCGCGAGCCCGCAGGCGATGACCGCGTTTTGCGCGGCGAAGCCGACCTGGACGGGTTTGGTCTGCGCGCCGTCCACGCTGAACTGGAGCGAACCCGCAGCTTGGCTGAGATTGATTCCGAACGCCGCCTCGAGCGTCTGCGCCGACGTGGCGGAGAGATGCGCGATCGCCGCCGTCGCACCGAAAACCCCGGCGGTCGCCGTCGGATGAAATCCGCGCGCGTAATGAGCGTTCGGATCGAGGGCGAGACCGATGCGAATCGTCACATCGTAGCCGGCCACGATCGCCGCGATCAGCCGCGCGCCGGTCGCATGGTTCGCTTCGCCTGCGGCCAAGGCGGCGGCGATCACGGGGGCGCCGGGATGCAGCGACGAGCGCTCGTGCGTATCGTCAAAATCGAGAACGTGGATGTTGCAGCCGTTGAGTAACGCGGCAAAATGGGGCGCGAATTGCGGGCCGTAGCCGATCGCCGTACTCGTCCCGGCAGGCGCGAGCGCACGCACCGCGCGGTGCACCGCCGCGCTCGTTTCGCTTTCGAAGCGCGCCCGAATCGCGAGACCGATGCAGTCGAGTACCGCTTGCTTCGCGTGCTCGACGGTCGACTCCGCGAGTTCGGCGGGGTCGACCCCGAGCGCACACTCCGCGAGCGCCCGCGTGACCCCGGTGCGAATTGCCGTTGCGTACATGCTGGAAGCTAGTATATCGGCCGCGCCGCGCATCGTCAGCGTTTGAAGCAGACAACACGGCTGCCTCAAATCTGGTCGTTTGAGCTAAAGCGCATGCGGCGGCTTACATGGTAATCTCTGAACGTGAGCGACGGCAGAGCCGGAACCGGCAAGCGCGGACGCGACGCGTGACGGACAGAACGGGCCATAGCGGCATGCCGGCTTACGTGAATGCGATGCTTCCGCCGCGCACCCTTCACGGCAAAACCGCAATCGTTACGGGCGGCGGAACGGGACTTGGCAAAGCAATGGCGCTTGAGTTTGCGAGACTGGGCGCCAACGTCGCGATTGCCGGGCGGCGGCCCGACGTCCTTGCGGCCGCCGAGCTCGAACTCGGTGCGTTCGGTGGCGGTACGATGACACACCAAACCGACGTTCGTTCCGTCGAAGCCGTAGACGCGATGGTCTCATCGACGCGCGAGCGCTTCGGTGCGATCGATATCCTCGTGAACAACGCGGCGGGCAATTTCGTCGTTCCGTCGATCGATCTTTCCCCGGGCGGTTGGCGCGCGGTCATCGACATCGTGCTCAACGGAACGTGGTTTTGCAGCCAGCGGGTCGCAAAGGAAATGATCGCGGCCGGAACGGGGGGCGCCATGCTCAACATCGGCGCAACGTACGCGGTCGACGGCAACCCGTACACCGTGCACTCCGCGGCAGCGAAAGCGGGCGTGCTCGCGATGTCGCAAACGCTCGCCGTCGAGTGGGCCGCGCACAAGATTCGCGTCAACGTCCTCGCGCCGGGCCCGATTGCGGAAACGGGCGCGGTCGCGCAGCTTTTCGGTGATGAAGAGAAGGCGCGTTTCGTCGTCGACAACGTCCCGCTCAAACGGCTTGGGGAGCGCCAAGAAGTGGCGAACCTGGCAGCCTATCTCGTGAGCGATTACGCCGCTTATGTAACCGGAGCGTTCTTTGTGATCGACGGTGCGCGCCGGCTCGGCAAAGGTGCGTTCAAACCGTGAGCGCTCGCGACCCAGTGCCGGACGCGACGCCGGAACCGAGAACGCTCGCCGAGCTCGTCTCGCTGCACGCAAAACTCGGCCCCGGCCGGCCGGCCCTTTTTTTCGAAGACCGCCTTTATGATTACGCCGCACTCGATGCGCTCATCGACGGCGCGGCCGACGCATTCGCGGCAGCCGGCGTCGGGCCCGGAGACCGCGTTGCTTTGATGTTCGGCAACGATCCGGTTTTCGTGGCGGCGTTCTACGGCATCGTACGTTTGGGCGCCGTCGTCGTTCCAGTCAATCCGATGTACCGAAGTTCGGAGATCAGGCACATCCTTCACGATAGCGAGCCGATTGCGGCCCTCGTGGAAGCCGCGCTTTGGCCGGACGTTGCCGAAGAATTTCTAGCCGCCGGCATTCGTACCGTAGCGGTCGCAAACGGTTCGGGCTCCTTCGATTCGCCCTCTTCCGCCGAGCGCTGGGAAGATTTAGTTCGCGACGCACCGCCTCGCGTACCCTACGCGCCGGCCGAGAGCGATCTCGCCGCGCTGATTTATACCTCCGGCACCACGGGCCGCGCCAAGGGCGCGATGCACTCGCACGCGACACTGCTCGCGAATTGCCGGCAGGTCGGGCGACTCGAACGCCGCTATCTCCGGGCGGACGATCGCGTGCTGACCGCACTCCCGCTCGCGCACATCTTCGCACTGCAGACCGGTCTGAACGCGCTCTTTCGCGTCGGGGGAAGCGTCGTTCTCATGCGGCGTTTCCATCCGCTCGCGGCGCTCGAAAACGTCGAGCGGTATCGCTGCACGTTCCTGCTCGGCGCTCCGCCGATGTTCACGCGCTGGGTCGCGATGCCCGAATTGCGCACGTCGGATCTGCGCAGCTTGCGCGTCGTAACGTGCGGCGCCGCGCCGTTGCGCGCCTCGGTTCTCGAAGCGTTTCGCGAAGCGACCGGTGTGAGCGTCAGCGAGAGTTACGGCCTCACCGAAGCCGGCCCGAGCACGCACAGCAATTCAGCAGGACCGGTCGACAAGCTGGGCTCGGTCGGTCCGCCGATTCTCGACGTCGAGGCCCGGCTCGTCGACGCGCAGGGCCACGACGTCGCCCGCGGCGAGCCGGGCGAACTCATCGTCCGCTCCCCGGGAATGATGCTCGGCTATTGGCGCAATCCCGAAGCGTCCGCGCAGACGATCCGCGACGGCTGGTTGTACACGGGCGATGTGGCCGTCGTCGATGAGGACGGCTACTACACGATCGTCGATCGTCTCAAGGACATGATCGCCGCCGGCGGCTTCAAGATCTGGCCGCTCGAGGTCGAGACGGCGCTTCTCGAACATCCGGCGGTCGCCGAGGTCGCGATCGTCGGCATCCCCGACGCGGATGCGGGCGAACGGCCGATGGCGTTCGTCGTTCGTGCTCCACAGATCGCCGTAGGCGCTGAAGAAATCATTGCTTTTGCCGCGCGCTCGCTCGCAAAATATAAGGTTCCGGTGCGCGTCGAGTTCGTCGAAGAGTTGCCTCGACTGTCGACGGGTAAGGTCAAGCGTCGAGAATTAAGAGACCTGGCCCGAACGCTCGTTACACCGCCGTAGCCGGGAGCGACGGCGCGCACCCGTTTGCAAGCCTAACCAACGTTAACGGCGTGCTCTATGGGACAACCTCGCGCGGCGGTCCGAGCGGCGATGGAACAGCCTTCAAGATAACGACGTCCGGCGTGAAAAGCGTCCTTTTCAGCTTCGCAGGGAGCGATGGCAGACAACCGCATGCGGCCCTTACCGACGTCAACGACGTACTCTACGGAACCACTTTCGATGGTGGCGCGCACAGAAAAGGAATCGTCTTCTCGTTGTCGTTGTGAAACGTGGCGGCCCGCTGTTGTGTCGAATGATCGCTTAACAGGTTAAGTGCGTTCACGCTCGTGAGCGGTCCACCAAGCATGAAATTGAAGGGGGACGAGGAACGACGCAGAGAAGCGCTATGCTCACCCGATCTACCGTTTGCTTTGCTTCCGGTGCATTCGGTAATTTTCCCGTCATGTCAATGGGGGTAAGACGAGTGCGAAAAGCTGTTGCAAAACTAACGGCTGTTGTCGGAGCGTTATCCGCAGCGGCGTGCGGGGGGCAGTCCGGCTCGATCCCGAGCCCGGGGATGCACGAGCCTGCGTACGCGACGCAGTCTATCGAATCGCGGCCGCTGGGCCTGCTGACTGGCGGCTTGCCCGCACAATCGCAGGAGACCGTCCTTCATAGCTTCGCAGCTGGGAGCGACGGCTATGCTCCATTTTCGGGACTAACCAACGTCAACGGCGTGCTCTACGGAACGACGCCTTTCGGTGGCCCGGACGATGTAGGAACCGTTTTCAAGATCACGACATCGGGTACGGAGACGGTGCTCCACACCTTTGGAACCGGGAGCGACGGGCAACACCCGTTTGCGGGGCTGACCAACGTGAACGGCGTGCTCTATGGTACGACGATTGAAGGTGGGGCGAGCGGCAACGGCACCGTCTTCAAAATTACGACGTCCGGCGTCGAAACCGTCCTCTACAGCTTCGCAGGCGGGAGCGACGCCAGCCTTCCATACCACAACCTGACAAACGTCAACGGCGTGCTCTACGGGACAAGCGCTAGCGGTGGTACGATCCTCCACGTCGGAAGCGGCTGCGGAACCGTCTTCAAGGTCACGACTTCCGGCGTAGAAAGTGTCCTCTACAACTTCGGCGCCGGGAGCGACGGCTGTGCAGCGTATGGGACCCTGATCGACGTCAACGGCGTGCTCTACGGGACCACGGCTGGTGGTGGGGCGAACGGGGACAACGGCACCGTCTACAAGATCACGACCGCAGGCGCTGAAAACGTCCTCTACAGCTTCGAGGGCGGGAACGACGGCTCAAACCCGTCGAGCCTGACGAACATCAACGGCGTCCTCTACGGGACGACCAGAGTAGGCGGTGCGGACGACCTTGGGACCGTCTTCAAAATCACGACGTCGGGTACGGAAAAGGTCCTCCACAGTTTCAAAGGCGGGGGCGATGGCAGATTCCCGGCTGGGGACCTCCTCACGAACGTCAACGGCGTGCTCTATGGGACGACTTATGACGGTGGTGCGAAAGGCAACAACGGAACCGCATTCAAGATCACGACGTCAGGCGTGAAAAGCACGATCTACAACTTTGCAGGCAGCGACGGCGGTCAACCGGAGGGAGCAATGATCGACGTGAACGGCGTGCTTTACGGCATGACTTCAGAAGGCGGCGCGAACAAAATAGGTACGGTCTTCTCATTGTCCCTATGACGGTATCGCGGAAGCGTATCGGCCCGGCCAGGCGAAGCGACTACCGCCCGCAATTCACGGGAGCAAGCAACGGCAGCACGTCACCGATCTCGAGCGCCACGTGCAAATCGAGCAGGGCGCCTGCGTCTTCGAGATCGCGACCGGTAAGTTCGGCGATGCGGGCGAGGCGGTATTTTACCGTGTTGAGGTGCACGAAGAGGTCTTTGGCGCAACTCGCTTTGTTGCCGCGCGCTCGAAGGTACGCGCGAAGCGTCTTCATCAGTTCGGCATCGTGCTCGATGCCCGCGAGTTGTTCTTCGCGGAAGGCCGCAAGCGCGCCGCGATCGATCGCATCGGCGAGCAGCCGGTAGATACCGAGTTCGCCGTACAGCGTCAAGGCGCGCGGCCCGCTCAGCTGATTGCCGATGCTCGCTGCGAGGCGAGCCTCCGCGAACGAACGGCGTAGCGCGCTTCGCTCGCGATACCAACGGCCAACGCCGACGGAGAGGTCGAGGTTCGCGTCGACGGCGAGCACGCCGCGCATGAAGACTTCGATGCGGCTGCGCCAATGCTGCGGCGTACCGGCTTCGCGTGCGGGCACGAGCGCCACGGCCAGATCGTCGGCGACGATCGTCGAGAGGCCCTTGCGCCGCGTCTGGGCGCCAATGGCTTCGTCGAGCGCGATGGCGATGTGCTCCATCGTCGAGCGCGCTCCGTCGCGTTCGACCGAAGCGGCCCGCACGACGAGCACCGCATAACCGTCGGCCAAATCGTAACCGAGATAGCGCGCGCGCCGGTCCATGACGTCGGCCGACTCGTTGCCGAAGATCGACTCGTACACGAAAACGCTACGCAAGTTCCGTTCGTGCGCGCTGACCGCTTGTTCGCGGCCGATGATGAGGGCCGCGACGGTCGCGGCGTGCTCGACCGCCATGAGATCGATCCGCTCGAGCGCGCGCGCCGCCCGCGCGACCGAGATATATCCGAAGTACGCGTCGCCCATGATGACGGGCGCCATGACGCGCGCACACATCTGAAGGTCGTCGTTCGCCGCAACGTGGATCGGCCGGCGCTCGGAGCGCAACAACGCGAAGGTACCGTTTGCTTCGAGGGCCTCGATCACGTCGCTCGTCGTCGCACCGTGCGCGAGTGCGCGGCGGCGGACCGAATCGATCGCGACGCCGGGATTGCCGGCGGCAAGATTACGGTGGCGCCGGTCTTTGACGATCGCCGGCGCGTTCACCAAGCTCGCAAGCGTCGTTGCCAGTTCCGCCAAGCCTTGGCCGTCCACGGCCACCCGCGTCAAGCGGTCGTGAATTGCGCGAGAACGTTCGATCTGCTCGCGTTGGGCTCGCAAGAGCGCATCCTGCACGACGAAGCGCATTTCACCGAGATCGGAGGACGCATCGGGCCAAGCGATCAGGGCGACCTTCGGCGGCGGGTCGAGGAGCGCAAATTCCGCGGCGCTCACGCCGCAGCCGATCACCGCCGCGGCATCGCATGCGCCGGCCCGGCGAACGAACTCGCCTAAGCCGCTGCCCCCGACGACCAGGGCTGCCGCGCCGCGAAGGCGCGATTCCGGTTCACCCGCAAGCCAAATGCCCGTAAGCTCGGGCAGCAGCGCGTCGACGTCGCGCAGAAACGACGCACCGGGCAGATGCGGCACGAGTTCCCGGCTGCAAACCAGAGTCGACATGGAAGGTCGCTTCTTCTCAAGTCGCCGCCGTCCCCCGGCCCCGCCCTTCGGCCCGTCGTAGCACGCGTCGCGCGGCGGCGAGTAGCGGGGCGTCGATCATCAACGAGCCGACCCGCATGGCGCCGCCTCCGGCTGCCGCGTCGCAAACGGCGCGCGCGCGTTCGATTTCCTCGGGCGAGGGAAAGAACGCGTCCGCGATGACGCTAACCTGCTTCGGGTGCACCGCGAGCTTTCCGTCGAACCCAAAATGTGCGGCGCGGAGCGCATCGGCGCGCAGTCCGGCCAGGTCGTCGAGATCGGCGAAGGGCGTATCGATGGCCGCTATCCCGGCAACGCGCGCGGCGAACACGATCCGCGAACGATACGCCGCAAGCACTTCCGGTTCGGCAACGGCACCGAGTTCGGCGCAGAGATCGTAACCGCCGAACGCCAGCGCTTCGACGCCGTCGCTTGCGGCGATCGCATCGAGATGCACGATGCCGTCGATCGACTCGATGAGCGCGACGACCGGAACGCCCGGAACCGACTCGCGAACGGCGTTCACATCGACTGGACCCCTCGTCTTCGGAATCAGGAGCGACGCCGGATTCGCGCCGGCGAGCATCGCCAGGTCCGCTTTGCCGAAATCGCTCGCCGGAGTATTCGGGCGCACGCAAGCGCGCAAGCCGCTCTGCAACGCCTCGCGCACGGCCGCTCGCGCCGTTTCCTTTCGCTCGAACCCCACGGCGTCTTCGAGATCGAGAATGATCCAATCCGCTCCGGAGCCGGCGGCTTTTACGAAGCGATCGGGCCGGTCACCTGGAACGAATAGCCCGACACCCGCGACCCCGCCTTCCAATCAGCGCGCGATTAAGAAGTTGCCGGGACCGCGACGCCCGGCCGGAATGCGCGCTTGTACACCATCACCGTCCGCCGAAAGGTGATCACGACATCACCGTGCTGATTGAATCCCTCGGTCGAAACTTCGACGATCCCGGCTTCCCTGCGCTTCGCCGACTCGCGTGTAGAGAGCACCGTGCTGCGCGAATGAATCGTGTCGCCGACGAAGACCGGGTGGGGCAGCATGACGTCCGTCCAACTCAAGTTCGCAAGCACGTTCTGGCTGATGTCGGTCACGGACTGTCCGGTAACGAGCGCGAGCGTCAGACAACTATTGACGAGCACCTTGCCGAACGCCGTACCCTTCGCATATTCATTGTCGAAGTGAATCGGATTCGTATTCTGCGTGAGCAGCGTAAACCAGATGTTATCGGTCTCCGTGAGCGACCGTCCGAGCGGGTGACGGTAGACGTCCCCGACCGTAAAGTCCTCAAAGAAACGTCCTTCCCATCCGACGATCTCAGCCATGCCGCTCATGATAGCGGCTACGCCGCCTTCGGTCCATAGTCCGATGCGGACAGGCCGGCATTCTACGAATCGTCTCCTTCGGACAATTCGGCGACGCTCGCCATACCGAGCCGCATTTCGCGCGGAAAACGGAGGGCCGACGGGAAATCTAGGCCCTCGTCAGCGCCGAGCCGTTTCGGGGTAAACGCTAGCCACCCCTCGGAGGCTTTGCATGTCGTTTTCACCGTACCTACGCTCTCTTGGAATCGGCGCCGTCGCCGGTCTGCGCTCGATGACGGCACCGGCAGCGACGCTGCGTTCCGCCCACAATACGTGGGCGCCGCTGGCGACGGCGCTCGCCGCCGGAGAGCTCCTCGCCGACAAATTGCCGCAGGCGCCTTCGCGGCTTTTGCCGCCTGCACTGATCTTTCGAATTCTTTCGGGCGGCTACTGCGGCGGCGAAATCGCGGTACGCGGCAACGCTTCACGTCTGGGTGGAACCGCGCTTGGGGCACTCGGTGCGGTCGCGGCTTCGTATGGCGGCTACGCGTTGCGCATGTATCTCACCGAAACCCTGCGTCTTCCGGGCTTTCCCATCGCCGCGCTCGAGGACAGCGTAGCGGTCCTCGTTGCCCGCGCCGCCGTCGCAGCGTAACCGCGCCAAAGGTTGCTGCCTGCCGCTCGACAGCGCGCCGGAAGCGTACGACCGGCAACGTAAGCGCGTTTGAGCGCCGTTCGCATCGGGGACGTCAGAGAACGATGTGCTGGAGCCTCGATGCGAACGATGGCCGCGCCGCCCGCGACGCGCGCAAAGCAGCGACCGCTGTGCTGAGCGCCTTTACGACGAGTGAGGAAACGCTTTGCGCAGCCGAACTCGTGATCGGCGAATTGCTTTCCAACGCCGTACGTCATGCCGACGGAAACGTCTGTTTGGAGATCTCGTGCATCGATGGTCACGCGCAGATCTCGGTTCACGACACGTGCGCTTCGTTCGCGCTCGACATCAGCCGGCCGCCGGACCAATACAGCGAAAGCGGACGCGGGCTGTTCTTGATTTCAGAACTCGCGCGCCGCGTCTCCGTCGTGCCGCACGGCGGAGTCGGCAAACGCGTGAGCGTGATGCTCGACTTGCCCGTTTCCGAAAGCGACGCATTGGAGCCGTCCTGCATCCGCAACTGGCTCCGAGAAGAGGACGGCGTCTGCTTGCGCCCGCGCGTGGCGCGCTATCTCTACGGGATCTCGTAGCGACCGGCATAGCCGAGCGGTCTGGCCGAGCCGGAAATCCTTGTCCTTGCGGCAAAACGCAGGGCATGACCAAGCTCGCCGCGGTTTGCGGAACGATCCTCGTCCTGTTGCTGTCGGCCTCAACGCTCGCGGGCATGGGCCTGCCGCCGAATCAATCGATCGGCTTCACCGCGTTCGGTGCCTGCGTCGCGGGTCTGCTCATCTTGTGCCTGCGGCTCGCGGTCGAGGATCGCAAGCGCAGCAAACCCCACGCCGACTGAGAAACGTTAGGCGTTCTCCTTGTGGATCGGGTCGATCCACGCAACGTTCTCCGGCTTTTCCGCCGCTGCGATCTCGAGATTCACGACGATGGGTTCCTGGCCGCTGCGAACGAGGACGCATTCGAGCGGCTCGAGTTCGCTCGCATTGATTTCTTGGTGCGGCACGTAGGGCGGAACGAAGATGAAGTCGCCCGGACCCGCCTCGGCCGTAAACTCGAGACGCTCGCCCCAGCGCATCCGCGCCCGCCCTCGCACGACGTAGATGACGCTCTCGAGGTCGCCGTGATGGTGCGCGCCGGTCTTCGCGTTCGGATGAATCGTCACGGTTCCGGCCCAGAGCTTTTCCGCACCGGCCCGCGCCCGGGTGATCGCGCCCGCGCGCAGCATTCCCGGCGTTTGCGGCGTGTTCGGGTCGAGCGCGTCGCCGGGAACGACGCGAACGCCATCGTGCTTCCAATCGCTCATGTCGCCACCACCCGTGAAATCGGCGCGAGAGTATCGATAGCGAGTACCTCGGAGAAGACGTTCCAGCAAAAGAGACCGTCGTCGCTCTCGGGTTCGAGCAACACGGATACGAGGGGCCCGAGCGGCTGCGGCCCCGGAATCACGAGGTCGCCGGGACGCGTCGCGAGCGTTCGCGCTGCGAGCCAACGGCCCGCGAGCAAGCTCGTGCTGTGGCCGTTCACGGGGAACGGCGAGACCTCGATCGTCTCCACGACGAAATCTTGAACGGTGAAATTTTGCGGCGCGACGGCGGTTTCGTAGAAGATTCCGTGCACGTGCAAATAGGGCTCGACGAACCGCGCGGCCGCGGCCGGAACCACGAACGATTTCGGCTGCGGCCGATACTTCGCACCGGCATAGCGATCGTACACGGGCAGGGACGCGCTGCCGTACGTGCCGGTGCGTTTGAAGCCTTCCGGAACTCCGGGTTCGCGTTCCGGACCCGCCGCGAGCGCAAGATTTTCCCATTCGATCGTCGAGAAATTCGTCGGCTTCGCGGGAAGGACGGCGCGCACCGGCACGCTGCCGCCGATCCAGCGCAACGTCGTCTGCGCGGTCGCGATCACTTCGTCGTCGTTATCCACGCAATAACCGAGCGTCGTTTCGACGAACGCACGCGTGGTAAAGATGCGGCGCTCGAGCGGATCGTGCGCGTAAGCCGAAATCAACACGGCAAGCGTTCCGCGCAGACCCATGTAATTGACGCCGATGCGCGGACGGTAATCGCGAGGGAACCAGCCGTAGTCGAGCGCATCGGATGCCGGGGGCGGCTCCGGGAGCACCCGCGTTCGGCCGAAGTGGCCGTAAGGGAACGTCTCGATACCGAATTTTTCACGGACTTCTTTGCGTACCACGGGCAGCAGGCGGTCGCGCACGTAGACGCCGCCGTAATAGGCCGCCGGATGCAACGACGGCGCAAACGTAACGCCGAAGTCGTGAAAGCTGCCGTCGCTCGACGAGAGGTCGAGATACACGTCGGGCTTCCAATCTCGCAGGAAGGTAATGAGCGCCTGCGTTTCGCCGGCTTCCATGCGGACGAAATCGCGATCCAAGAGAATGCCCGATCCGTTACCGCTGGTTCCCACGAGCGGCGGCCCGTTCTGTTCGGGCGCGTTTTGATTCGCCGGCCCCAGCCGCTCGTTTCCGTCGACATCGAGGATGGGAACGACCACGAGAACGATATCGTCGAGCAGCGTCTTCTCGGGCGAAAGGCACAGGTCGCGAACGATCGCGAGGATCGCTTCCTTCCCTTCCACTTTGCTGGCATCGATCGCGCCCTGCACGAAAACGATCGGCCGTTTGAGCGCGCGCGCTTCTTGCGCTGTTCGCACCTGGGGCCGCGAGGCGACGACGAACGGAACCTCGCGGCCGCCCGCGGTCTGGCCGAGCGAACCGCGCGCGATCGGAGCGCCGCGCCGATCGAGATCGAGCAGAAACCGCTGTACGTCGGCGAGCGACGAGCTCTCACGGTAGCCGGTCCGTTCGGCGCGCGTCGTCAGCTTCTCGCGCAGCGACGGCTTCGGGAACGCGGCCGTTGCAGGAAGGGCCAGCGCGCCGAAACCGAGCGTTGCTCCCGAAGCGATCAGTTCGCGCCGCCTCACGGTGCGGCGATAGTCGGCGTGAACGTTCCGGCGGCCGTCACGATAAGATCCTGCGGCGCAAGATGCCGGGCGATGGCGCTTGCGACCTCGTTCGGCGTGACCGCTTCGAGCCGTTCGCGATACGTATCGACGTAGTCGTCCGGCAAGGCGAAGTACGCCATGCGTTCGAGTTGCGCCGCAATCCCGGAATTCGTCGCGAGCCCGACCGCTTGCGAGCCGGCCATCGAATTGCGCTGCTGCACGAGTTCGCGCTGCGTCGGGCCGGATGCGCCGTACGTTTCGAGAACGTCGCGCGCGGAAGCGATCGCGCGATCGACGTTGGCCGGGTTGACGCTGACCCCGATCCGCCACGGGCCCGGAAGTTTGGCGCCGCCGAGAAAAGCGCTCGTGACTCCGTACGTGAGGCCTTCCCGATCGCGGAGTTGCAAACCCAAACGCGAACTGAGCGTCGATTGACCGAGAATGCCGTTGGCGATCGCGGCCGCCAAGTAATCGTCGTCCGCGCGCAGGAGCGTCGTCGCTCGGCCGATGATGATATCCACGCTCGCCTTGCGTTCGAGCTCGACATCGGCGCGGACTTCCCGTGGCGGTCGCGCGCGGACCTTGATTTCGTTGCCGTTGGCCGTCGTGCGCCGTTCGAACGGAATTTCGCCGAGCGTCGTTGCGAGTTTGCTCAGGAAATCCGAACTCGCTGCGGCACCCGCGGCAGATACGAGCGGCGGCCACTGCCGGATCCGCGTTTTCCAGTACTCGCGAACGTCGTCCACGCCGATCGCCTCGACGCTCGCGAGCAGCGCATCGACGTCGTGACCCGCGTTGGGATCGTTCGGCTCGTATGCGAGCTCGAGAAAACGCTGCATCGCGCGCCAGTTCGTGCTCGTGCGCGCAAGCTTTAAGGAACCGCTCAGTTCCGCTTTGACGAGCGCGAGTTCGTTTGGATCGAAGCGCGGTTCGCGCAATTCCTCGGCGAGCGTTTCGAGCAACAGCGGCAATTCGCTCGCCGTGCAGGCCGCGGCGAAACGGAAGGCCAGCGCATCATACCCGTGCGCCGCGTCGTCGTCGCAACCGTAACCGCGCCGCACGCCCGAGCGCTCGAGCCGCTCGTCGATTTCGTGCCGTTCGCGCGAGCGCGTTCCTCGCGAGAGCATCTCGGCGACGATCGACGGCAAGAGCGGACTCCCGGGCGAAAAGGCCGGGCCCGCGGCGAACATGCCGCGCACGTGGACGGTCGCGGTCTGCGGAATCTCGACGTAGCGCCAAGCAAGACCGCTCGCCGCCGCGCCGGCGGCGATACGCGAAGCAAACGGCGCGGAGCGCTGCGCGCGCGGCGGGGGCAACGGCGCCGCTTCTACGCGGTCGTCGTCACCGGCCGCGGCCTCGACCGGCTCGAACGGAACGACATCAAAGGTCCTCGCCGTGCCCGGAACGAGCGTGCCGACCGTCCGGTTGTCGTCGTGAAGATAGGCCCGCGCCGCGTCGCGCACGCGCTCGGGCGTGACTTCGTCGACCCGCTCGAGATAATCGTCGTCGAGCCGCCAGCTTCCGACCGCCTCGAATTCGCCGAGCCGCTGCGCGAGCCCAAGCGTTCCGTCGCGCGCAAACGCCCGCTGCACGGCGATTTGCGCGCGAGCGCGTTCGAGTTCGGCGGGATCGGGCGCTTCGTTCGCGAGCGACTCGAGCGCGCGTTCGATTTCGCCGCGCACGTTGTCCGCGGATGCGCCCGGCCGCACGTTCGCAACTATTTGAAAGAGCCCCGGATCGCGCGAGGCCCAATTCCAGGCCGAGACATCGAGCGCGAGTCCGGTGTCGACGAGCGAGCGCGAAAGCCGGCTCGTGCGGCCGCGCCCGAGGAGACGGGAAAGGACGTCGAGGGCGTACGAATCGTTCTCACCGTGGGCGCTCGCCTGGGCGCGGTGGGCGAGCGCTGAATTCGAGAGCACGGTGCGTTGACCGAACGCGGCGGGCGTGTGAAACGCGAAGGCGACGATCGCCGTATCGCCGGGCCGCTTCACGACGACGGTGCGTTCGCCGGCTTGCGGCGGTTCCTCGGTGTGCACGTCAGGGATGACGTGCGCCGCGGCGGGAATCGCGCCGAAGCAGCGTTCCAGCGTCGCTCGCGTTCGCTCGGCATCGAAATCGCCGACGACGAACGCCGTTGCGTTGTTCGGCTGGTAGAACGTGTCGTAGAGTTCGCGCAGCCGTTCGGTCGGCACGCCCTCGACGTCGGTCCGCCAGCCGATCGTCGGATGATGGTAGGGATGTTCGCGAAAGGCCGTCGCCACGACCGCCGAGCTGAGCACGCGGGCGAAGTTGTTGTCGTTGCGTTCGAGTTCGTTGCGAACGACGGTCATCTCGGAGCGCCGGTCGGCGTCCGCGACGAACGCGCCGCGCATCCGGTCCGCTTCGAGTTCGATCGCGAAGTCGAGATAGCCGGACGGAACGCTTTCGAAGTAATTCGTGCGATCGATCCACGTCGTCGCGTTCTTCGCCGCACCGATTTCGTTCATGATATCGGCGAAGGCGCGCCCCGTTCGACGGTTATTCGCGGGCGTTCCCTTGAAGAGCATGTGCTCGAGGAGGTGCGACGAACCGGTGTAGCCGACCGCCTCGTTGCGGGCGCCGATGCGGTAGACGATCAGAAAGGTGGCGACGGGCGCGGCCGCGGCGGGTACGAAGACGACCTTGAGGCCGTTATCGAGGAAGAACTCGTGCGCCGGCAGCGCCGCGGTCGATTGCATCCCGAGCTAGTTTTAGCCGCTACCACCGAACTCCGTTTGTGCGCCCACGAGGTAACCATGCTGTCCGCCGCCCTCCCCGCCTTTCTCGCCTCGCTGGTCGAGTTCGTCGAGGCGTTGACCATCGTGCTCGCCGTCGGGGCGACCCGCGGCTGGCGGGCGGCTTCGACCGGCGCCTCCGCGGGGGTCGCGTTGCTTGCCGTACTCGTCGTCGCCTTCGGACCGGCGCTCGGGCACATTCCGCTCGGCACGCTGCAGATCGTGGTCGGCATCATGCTGCTCTTCTTCGGTCTGCGCTGGCTGCGCAAGGCGGTGCTGCGCTATGCGGGTCTAATCGCGATGCACGACGAGGCGAAGATCTTCGCTCGCGAGCGCGATGCATTGCGTTCGGCCGAAGATACCGG
>Ga0116227_10010324_pt1 | contig 16388 bp, 12 predicted proteins | sample S1TSphgellanicum_FD_89693 | JGI IMG/M metagenome (GOLD analysis project Ga0116227, IMG submission 89693) | Host-associated microbial communities from peat moss isolated from Minnesota, USA - S1T2_Fb - Sphagnum magellanicum MG | ecosystem: Host-associated > Plants > Peat moss > Unclassified...
ACGCACGTGCCGCGCTTGATGATCCTCGATCCCGAGGCGCGCCGCGCGTACATGGGGCGCGACGTCACGACGTTCTACGACGCGCTGCCGCAGCTTTACGCCGAGCGGATCGCGCCGCTGGAGTTCGACACGTTCGTCATCATCGACACGCACTGGCACTCGACGCTCGACTTCATCCTCAACGCGCACGAGCGCCACACGGGCATCTACACGTCCGACGAGATCCCGTGGATGATCAACGAATACGAATACGATTATCCCGGCGACCCCGAACTCGCCGCCTTGATCGCCGCCGAGGCGGCGGGCACCGGCGAGCACGTGCAGCCCTCGGCTCACCGCGGCCTACCCGTGCACTACGGGACGCTCAACGTGATGCACTACTACAACCCCGGGCCGCACAAGCGCCGCGTGCTGCCGGTCAGCGTCTGCGACACGGCTGAGGTCGAAGCCAATCTGCGCTTCGGTGAAACGCTGGCGCGCGCGGTGGCTCGCAGCAGCCGTCGCGTGCTGCTGATCGCCTCAGGGGGTATGTCGCATAAGTTCTGGGATCTCGCGGTGATCCGCGACCGCGCCAGCGCCGATCCGCGCGACATCAACGGCGACGATCGTCGCGCCTTCGACGAAAAAATCATGGACTGGTGGCGCGCGGGCGATCACGCCGCGGTCTTGGCCCATGCGGAAGAGTTCCGTCGCAGTTGCTCGCCGGAGGGCCGTTTCGCGCATTATCTGATCTTGGCCGGTGCGTTCGGGCGCGACAAGTTCGCGACGCCCGGCGTGCAGTACGGCCGCTATGAAGCCGCCATCGGCACGGGACAGTCCAACTTCTGGTTCGCCTCGCAATGACCGCCCTGCCGCAATCGCAATCGCAATCGCCACCCCAATCCCAATCCCAACCGCAATCGCAATCGCAATCGCAATCGCAATCGCAATCGCTTGTCGAACGCGCGTTCCGGTTGCCCGCGGGCAGCTTCTCCTTCGAGAGCAGACTCGTGGACGCGGGCGGCGCGCGGCTCCACTACGTGGACCAAGGCAGCGGCCCCGTCCTCCTGATGCTGCACGGCAACCCGACTTGGAGCTACGTGTTCCGCAAACTCATCGCGGGGCTCTCCGATCGGTTTCGTTGCATCGCGCCCGACCTTCCGGGATTCGGCCTTTCGATGGCGCCGGCCGGTTACGACTTTCTCCCCGAATCGCACGCGCACGTGATCGCGTCGTTCGTCGAGTCGCTCGGGCTGGAATCGTACACGCCGGTCGTGCAAGATTGGGGCGGCCCGATCGGCTTGCACTTGGCCGGTCTCCATCCCGAACGCGTCGGCCGGCTCGTTATCGGAAATACGTGGTGTTGGCCCGTGAACGGCGATCGCCATTTCGAGTGGTTCTCGCGCGCGATGGGCGGCCCGTTCGGCAGGTTCACGATCCGCAACTTCAACGCGTTCGTAAACGTCTTCATGCCGGCGGGCGTCCGGCGCCGGCCCGTGGACTCCGACTTCCTCGAACCGTACCGCCGGCCGCTGCCGACCCCGGAACGCCGGATGCCGAGCTACATCTTTCCGCGCAGCATCTTACATTCGCGTGCTTTTCTCGCGGAGTGCGAAACCGGGCTCGCGCGGCTTGCCGGAAAACAAACGCTAATCCTGTGGGGCGACGAAGACATCGCGTTCCGCGCGAAGGAACGCGAGCGCTTCGAAGCCGCGCTACCGCTACACCACACCGTCATCCTCGCGGGCGCCGGCCACTACATCTGGGAAGACGCCCCCGATGAAATCGTCTCCGCCGTCCGCGAGTGGTGGCCCGTCGCTGGCTAACGCAGACCGTTGGCTAACGCAGACCTGGTTAACGCAGACCGTTGGCTAACGCAGACCTGGTTAACGCAGAACGCTGGCTAACGCAGGACTGCGGTTAACGCGGGCCGTCGAGGCGGGAGGCGAAGAAGGGCGCGGGCGTGAGGATTCGCGATTCCTGTGAGACGAGCAGCGGCAGCATCTTGACGATATACGCTTGCCAGCGCGGATCGGCTTTGAGCCGGTCGCGCCGTTCGACGCGGTCGTTGAGGTCGAAGTATCGCCACATGTGCACGATCTCGTTCACCGGCCCGATTTCGGTCGCGTAATACCCGACCATCTTGCCGAGAAAAGACTCCTGAACGGCCAAGCCCTCACGCTCGTAGAGCGCGAAATACTCGGGAATCTTTCCGGGCGCGATCTTATACGTGCGCATCTCAACTATGGCCATCCTGATACTACCTCCCAAGCGTGGCGACACGTCCGTCGCTCCCCGCTAGTCCTCTTCGTTGATGATTTCGTCGGCGATTGGATTCGATAGGACGCCAACGCCTTCGACTTCGACCTCGACGACGTCGCCGGGCACCAGATAGCGCGGCGGATCGAAACGCGCGCCCGCGCCGACGGGGGTGCCGGTCGCGATCACGTCGCCGGCGCGCAACTCGGCGAAAGTCGAGAGGTACGCGATCAGATATGCGAACGGAAACGACAGGTTGGCGGTCGTGTCGTGTTGGCGCTGCTCGCCGTTGACGCGCGTCGTCACGTGCAGATCCTCGAAGTCCGCGAATTCATCGACGGTCACGAGCCACGGGCCCACGGACCCCGACCGGCCGAAATTCTTGCCTTGCGTGACGTTGAACTTACCGTGCCGCACCCAATCGCGAATCGTGCCCTCATTCATCGCCGTCAAGCCGGCGACGTGCGCGCGCGCGCGCTCGCGCGGGATGCGCCGGCCGCTCGTGCCGATCACGATCGCGATCTCCCCCTCGTAATCGAGTTGCAACGATTCAGGTGGCCGCACGATCGTCGCCCCGTGCCCGACGAGCGAGCCCGGCGTGCGCATGAAGACGCTCGGGTAAGCCGGCGCGGCCGACGCATCGCGATACTCGTCGTTGCGGTCGCGGTAGTTGACGCCGATGCAAAAGATCTTCTCGGGCGCCGGGATCGGCGGCAGAATCGTCACGTCGGCGAGCCCGACGTCCACGGTCGCTTCGCGCGCGATCTGGTCCGCGTCGGCCAACCCGTCGCGCGCCAGCAGGGAAGCGAGATCGGGAAACGCGCCGCCCAAACGCGCGCCGAGATCGACGATTCCGTCACCGGTCACGACCCCGTACGAGCTCCGTCCACTAGCGGTAAACGAGAGCAGCTTCACCGCGCGAGCGCGGTTTCGAACAGGCCGGAACGCGCGAGCACGTCGTCGAGCCGGCGTTCGAGTTCCGGCGTGGCGGGCACCATCGGCAAGCGGTGCTCGTTGCGCTCGAGCAGCCCGAGCCGCTTCATCATGTATTTGATCGGAATGGGATTGGTATCGAAGAAGACGGCCTTGTTGAGTTCGAGCATGCGCTGGTGCAGCGCGCGGGCGCGCCGCAGGTCGCCGGCCGTGACCGCGTCGCTGAGGTCGGCTAGCGCCCGTGGGTGCAGGTTTCCGACGGCGTTCATCAACCCGACCGCGCCGACCGCCATCATCGGAAAGCTCAACTCCTCGAGGCCCACGAAGACCCGAAATTCCGGTAACGCGCCCAGGACGTCGGAGACGAAGGCCAGGTCGTTGACCGCGTGCTTCATGCCCACGAACGACGGCGAGCGCCGCGCCAATTCCAGAACCGTCTCGAGGCTGACGCTCACGGCCGTGCGGCCCGGGATGTGATAGATCATCCACGGTAGATCGTACTCGCGCGTCACGCTGAGATAGTATTCGATCAACCCGCGTTGCGGCGGCCGGATGTAGTACGGCGTTACGATCAAGAGCGCGTCGGCGCCGGCGCGGGCGGCATGGGCCGTCAACGCTTCGGTTTCGGCCAGCGACTGCGACCCGGTGGCCGCCACGACCGCGATGCGTCCGCTCGCCGTCGCGAGCGCGGTGTCGAGCAGCGCATTGCGTTCGGCGACCGTTAACGTCGAAGGTTCCGCGGTCGTGCCGTTGACGAGGATGCCGTGCGAACCGTTCTCGACGTGAAAGGCCACGAGTTTCGAATAGGCGTCGAGATCGACGGCGCCGTCGCGGAATGGCGTGATTAGCGGCGGAATCGACCCGGCCAGACGGCTCAACTCGCCCCTCACGGGCGCGCTCCGGCCGCGGTCGCGCGACGGGCCGTGACGTAATCGTGCAGATTGTTTTGCTTGAAACTCAGCGCGGGATCGATCTCCTGGACCTCGAGTGAAATGGCCAGCGGGCCGGCGGCATACGTCTCGGCAAGCGCCGCGCATAAGGCCGCGAAGACGTGGCTCGCGGCCGCGTGTTTGGTTGCGGCGTCCCGGCCCGCGCCGATGCGAAGCACGGCGTGCACGAACGCGTTGCTTGGATCACCGTCGGCGATGCGATAATGCTCGCGCACCCCGAGCCGGGTGCGGGTCCCCCCAACCGGAAAGACCCCGGTCTCGAGCGCGGCTTCGTGAACCGCCCGGACCAGCGCGTCGAGATCGACGCGGCCCGCGAGGTTCGCCGAACATTCCAGCGTGATGTGAGGCATCCGAGGGTGTTGGCGCGGGAAACGCGCGGCCTCCTTTCGGTGCCGGACGAAGGGAGGTGGGGGCCCGACGAAGATAGATACCCGAAAGCGTTTGCTCGCTTGCCATTTTGCCGTGTCGAGGGCTGCCGCAATGCGTCGATTACTGAAGGCATCGAGTCTGCGAGCCGGCGCGCTGGCCCTCTTCGCGGGTGCGGCCTTTCTCACGGCGTGCAGCGGGGGAAATCAGGGGACTCCGATCGCGCCGGTGCACATCCCCGGGTCGGCCGCCCCGACGGCGACGCCTTCGCCGACCCACGGCTCGCCGACGCCCGTCCCGAGCGCCACCCCGAAGCCGACGGCATCCCCGACCCCGAAGCCGACGGCATCCCCGACCCCGAAACCGACCGCCTCCCCCAACGGCGTGTGCCCGGCGGGCGTCACGCCGGTCACGGCACCGATCGGTGCCGCCGGGGGATCGCTGACGACCGCGGCCGCGATCGGCACGATCACGGAAAGCTTCAGCAGCGGAACGTTTGCCGCCACGACGACCGTGACGCTCTGCTACATCTCCAAGGCCAATCTACCGGCGCCGCTCCTGCGGTTCGTCCACGTCGACCGCGGCGGCAAGCAGGTTCCCGACTTCACGGCCGGTGCGGGCAACACGTATATCGCCGCCTTCGGCACCGATTTCGGCGGCGCGACCGCGACCGCGGCCGCGGCCGAGAGCGCGACCGGCGTCGTCCCGACGTCGATTGCGTCGGGGACGGTCCTCAACATCGCGATCAACGAGAACGGCACGTGGGTCGACGTCGGCACGGCCTTGGTCGGCGCCAACGGCACGTACGCCTCGACGATTCCGACCGTCGCGCTACCCGGCGTCGTGAAGCCCGGCAAGTACCTGGTCTACAAGCCGCCGTCGGGCAGCACGACGCAGGTCAACCTCGGCTTCGCCCTGATCGCCGACGACAGCACGGCCGACACGCACGGGCTGCAATTCGTCCAGATCGAAGACCCCAAGGGCAACGCGCTGCCCACACCGACCACCACCTACTTCCCAATTTCCGCGGCGGACGACTTGGACGGCGAAGCGCTCACGCCCGACGCGAAGTACGGCGCAACGGTCGACGGCGGCAATAACGTCTACTTCTTCTCCGGTATCCCGCAGCACAAGTTCACGCTGTCAAGCGCGACCGCCAACGTCGCGAACTACGGCGCCGACGGTGACTCGATCGCGGCTCTGCCCAACGGCGATGAAGACGTCGTAACCGCCGACGACGGCGGCCCGCTCGTCATCATCTCGGGCATCCTCAGCGGCAATCCCGTGATCGCCGATTTGATTCCCAACGGTACCACCAGCAACCCGAACTACCGCGACGGGCTTGTGATCTCGGTCGACGGCACGGTGCTGCTCTCGCGCGGTCAATTCGGAGGGACCCCCGGCATCGACGTCATCAAGATCACGCCGAGCGCCCCGCACAAAGGCTCGACGGGAGTCGGGACGATCAGCCACGACTACCAGGTCGTCACGACGTTGACGAACGTCCCCACGCCCTTCTTCGAGGACGGTCACGACGCAATGGCGATCAGCCCGACCGATTCCTCGCGCGCGGTCGTGGCCGGTTACACCGGTGCGGACGTTGCCGAGGTCGCGGTGATCACGGGCCTCCCGAACAACCCCAAAGTCTCGACGTTGAAGTTCCACATCAAGCCGACCGCGGGGCGCCGCTTCCAACTCGGCGCGGAGCCCAGCTACAAACGCAAGCCTTACGCCGCCACGTTCCCGGCCAACACGGAAATCACGGCCGTTGAGATCTCACCCAACGGGAAGTACGCGTATCTTAATACGAACGCCGGCATTTACACGTTCAGCGGCGTCGACACCGGTACCTTAGCGCAAGTCGGCTCGGTCTATTCACCGACGATCACCGTTCCGGGCGGGACGTGCACCTGGGCCACCACGTTCGAAGGTTCGGCTTCGCTCGGCATCCTGCCCGACGGCAAATACTTGATCGCCGACCCGAACTGCGAACTGGGCTTCAGCGGGACGGCGCCGCAGTACGGCCCGGGCGTGCTACTGACGATTCCGATCGGTTCCAACGGCGCGCTGGGCGCTCCGGTCGGCCAACTAAACTACGTCGTGAGCCCGTTCAACGATCAGATCATCGTCCATTAAGTAGCGCCAGGCGTTCGCAATCCCCCCGGCTTTTAGCAATCCAAGAAAGGCGGAAGCTTGAGAGCGTCGTTTCGGCAACGGACTTTGCCACTTCATGCTGACTGCCTACTTTCGACCGGCATGCGCACGCTGAAAATCGAGAGGATCGTACCGGTAAGCGCCACGATCGCTGCGGCGATACCGATCATGGCCAATGGCGCTCCGCTCGCGACGACGGCTCCGCCCAGCGCGGCGCCGAGCGCGTTCCCGATATTAAAAGCGCTGATGTTGACCGACGACGCTAAGTTCTTGGCGTCGCCCGCAGCACGAATCACCAGCAGTTGCAACGGCGTCACGGTTGCGAATCCGAAAAACCCGATTGCGACCGTGGCCAGTATTGCGCCGAGCGGATTGCTCCACGCGATCGTTGACAACGCGAGCGTAACGGTCAATCCCGACAGCGTCGCTATGAGGGTCGCCGGAAGCGACTTGTCGGAGTAGCGACCTGCAAAGATATTGCCTGCGGTCGTACCGATGCCAAAGAGCACCAGCACTCCCGAAACGGTGGCCGGCGAGAAGCCCGTTCGCATCTCGAGCAGCGGTGCGATGTAGGTAAACAAGGTAAAGACGCCGGCGAATCCCAGCATTGTTGTGGCAAGCGCCAAGGCCAGCCGCCCGGTGACGAGAGCGCGCAGCTCCGCACGCAGGTCGCTCGCTTCGTAGGCAACGTGCGGCACTAAGACCCAAAGACTGATCAGGGCGACGACACCGAGTAGCGCGATCAGTGCGAATGGAGCATGCCACCCGAAGCGGTCGCCGATCAATGTGCCGAAGGGGACCCCCAGCACGGTCGCTAGCGTTAGGCCGGTGAACATCGTCGAAATAGCGGAGGCGCTTCGTTCTTTCGGCACCATGTTCGACGCGACGAGCGCACCGACACCGAAGAACGTTCCATGGCATAGGGCCGTCAAGATGCGAGCGGCGAGCAGCACGCCGTAATTCGGCGCGCAGGCGGCAAGCGTGTTGCCCGCGATGAACAGCGTCATGAGTACTGCAAGCGTAGTCTTGCGTGGTATCATATTGAGTGCAAGCGTCAGTGACGGCGCACCGATAGCGACCGCGAGCGCGTAACCGGTGACCAGAAAGCCGGCCATCGGAATCGACACGTCGAGGCTCTGAGCAATCTGCGGTAGCAGCCCGACCGGAACGAACTCGGTCGTTCCGATGGCGAACGCGCCGAGCGTTAGCGCATACAACCCAAAGTTCGATCGTACCATGCCTTAGCTTACCAAAAAGGCAAGCGCAACCTCCATGGGCTATCTTTTGTAGCCCTAGCGAGAGCCCGTCACGCCGGGAGCATCGTTTCGGCATTCGTTTGTCGAAGACGGCGGCACCGACGATGGACGCAAAGACATTTGGAGACCTGCTTCGTCAATATCGAACCGCGGCGGGCTTCTCTCAGGAGCACCTGGCAGATCTAGCGCATTTGAGCGCCGAGACGATCGGTGCCCTTGAGCGTGGCATCCGACGTGCGCCGTATCGCGACACGGTTGCCCTTATTTCAAGAGCGCTCCGGCTCGACGAGATCGCGCGCGCCGAGTTCGAAGCCGCCGCCCACCGCGGTCGCGCTCGTGCGCCGCGTGGTGAAGGCGCCGAGAGGAAGGCGCCCTCAACTCGGAACCTGCCGGTACAGTCGACATCCTTCGTTGGCCGCGAGCATGACATCGCGAATGTGGTCGCGCTACTCGGCGATAATCGGCTCGTCACGATCACCGGCTCAGGCGGAGTCGGTAAGACGCGGGCGGTTATCGTGGCCGTGTCGCGGTTACCGGATGACCGTTGGCCGAACATTCGATTCGTCGATCTCTCCCAGCTTACCGAGAGCATGCTCGTCGCGCAGGGAATTGGGGCGGCACTCCTACCGGGTGTGGCTGAGCCGGGCAACACCGAAGCGTTAGTCGCGACGCTGCGATCGAGCAACCTGCTGTTCGTGCTCGACAATTGCGAGCATCTTATCTCGGTGATTGCGACGGTCGTTTCAGCGGTCTTGCACTCGTGTCCGAACGTCGCTTTCCTCACCACGAGCCGGGAGCGGCTCGCGATCGGTGGCGAAGCGGTGTACCGCCTGCCGTCGCTCGGCGTGCCGCGGCAGACGCCGAAAAGTATCGCCGAGGCCCGTCGATACGCGGGTGTCGAGCTCTTCATTCAGCGTGCGATCGCAATTGATAGCAGACTTGCCTTCACCGATGCGAGCGTCGAAACGGTCGTTCAGATTTGCCGGCGACTCGACGGCATTCCACTGGCAATTGAGTTGGCAGCCGCCCGCGTTTCAACGTTCGGGCTGGGCACCTTGGCGGAGCGGCTGCGCGATAATCTGTCGTTCACCGGCGTCGCTCGCGACTTGCCGGCTCGGCAGCAAACAATGTTTGCAACGATTGCTTGGAGCTATGAGCTACTCGAGCCGGCCGAGCGATTGCTGTTGCAACGTCTATCGATCTTCGCCGGTGGGTTCACCCTCGCTGCCGCCGAGGCGGTTTGTGCCGATGATGCGCTCGTAAAGTCGAGCGTCGCCGATCGGCTCTCGTCGCTGGTCGACAAATCGCTCGTTAACGTGACGTTATCCGAACACCGAGCGCGCTACGCGCTGCTGGATTCGGTACGATCTTTTGCTTTGGAGCAGCTAGAGGACGCCGGGCTCTTGGCGTTGCTTTCGCAACGTCATGCGACTTGGGTCGCCGACTTCGCGGATTTCGTTGAGGCAACGCGGCCCAGTAAACCCCACGCTTGGTTGCGATCGGAGGCTGACCCCGAACTGGAAAATGCGCGTGCCGCGCTCGTTTGGACGCTGGAATCAAAGGCCCCGGAGCATGTGCTCCTTGCCGGTCGTATCGTCGGTGGGCTGCGAACGATATGGCTGACTTCCTTGCGACACACGGAGTGCCGGAGGTGGGCTCAAGAGGCGCTCGAAGCGATCGACCAGGCTGCGCATCCGCGCGTCGCCGCCGGTTTGCTGCGAACGTTGATCCAAGTTGCGCCTGCCCTCGAGTCATTGGCCTGGTCGGAGCGCGCCGCCCCCGTCTTCGAGCTCATTGGCGATCACATGGGGCTCGCCTTGCTACATTCCCACGCTGCAGATCAATACCGAAACATCGGTGATCTTGTAGCGGCGGATGCAGCGATCACACGTGCGGCAGAACTCTTTGCCCGTGGAGATATACCGCGCTTGATGCCCTATGCGGTGTTCATCGAACATCGGGCCTACCTTCGGATTGAGCAGGGCCGATATGCCGAGGCAAACGCCGACATTGCTGAAGGCACTGCGTTGATGCGAACGCTCGGGGATGAGCACGCGTCTCGCTTTATGGGCGTTCGAGCTATCTTGGCGTTCACGATGGGCGACAGCGCCACCGCAATTCGAATCACGGAGGAGTGGCTGGAACGTGTTCCTGCGGACTCGGTGGACCGTTCGTTCCGCAGCGATGCCCACAGCACTCTCGCCGTATATCGTGTTGCGGACGGCGATGTTGATGGCGCGCTGGCGGACGCTCGCGCTGCAATCGTGCGACCGCAGCACGGCGAGATCTTTGAGAACACTCGGGCCTCCACGCTGCTAGCTATCGCGCTGGTTGCTGCTTCGCGCTCCGACGAACGGACCGCTGCACGCATATACGGGTTTTCGGTAGCGAAAGCCATCACTTCTGAGGGCTACTTCGAACGCTCATGCAGAGACCTGCTCGTGACCGCTTTGGAGCGCACGCTCTCACGCGCAGAAATCGATTCGCTGATGACCGACGGCGCAGCCGCGTCACTCGACACAATGATAGCCGAGGCGCTAAGGATCTAGCACTGGTCCGCGAGGTCACGTATGAGCCACAACACGGAGAGCTTGGGCCTCGCTATGGCGCGTAACGCGTAAATACGAAGTCGTGGCCTTGAACGTGGGCTTGGTGACAGGCGAAGCAGGTACGGTGTTGCGCTTCATCTACCGGTACGCCGTTAATGAATCGGCCGAAGCCCCACCCGCCGGTCGATGCGTACCTTCTCGAGTCCTTAACCATGACTTGAACGGTTGTCGCGGGTCCCGGGACGAATGCTAGCGGGTACTCGGTCGACTGGACGCGCTTGAAGGCGAGTTTAACCAATATCGCGCCGTCGGGAAACGGCAACGTATTGCTGCGATAGGCTGCGATCGATGTGGGATTTCCCACGACGGCTCGGAGCTCGTCGAGCGTGCCGGTCTCCTGAGATGGGCCGACGAGCTCCCATCCCCGATAGCCGTCGGGTATACGAACGCCATAGATCGGCGACGCTGGCTGAGCGGCCGAAGAAGACGCAACGTCGGACGGCGTCTGGCCTGCAATCGAGCTGCTCACCAGAGCGACGAAAACTCCGCAGAGCGCAGGCGACAGAGTAGCTCTCATTATCTCGCCGCCCCGACCATCGGTGTGGGACACACAAGTGTCGGATGGACTACTAGTGCGTGAAGTGCATTCCCCATTCGAGGACCATACGCTGCTAGGGCCGTTCGAAAAATAGACGATCTATGGTCGAGTCGACGAAAAACAACCGTGCCGCGGTCGACTTGCAACCTGGGACGTCACGCTTGATGGCCGGGTGCCGTAACCGGGTGTCGCGGCGGGATCTCAAACGTAACGGTGTCGCGATCGATCACCCGATGTGTAGGGTCAGCTAGCTCGATGAGAACCCGGTGTGTGCCCGGCGTCAGCCCCTGGATGATGACCGCCTCCCCGCTCGCGTCAACCCAGTGCCACGGGGCGTCGTCGACGGTGATGTGTACGTGTCCCACACGCGGCACGACCGCGAGCGCCGCGGCGCCGTAAACCGGGACGATGCGCAGGTTCTCCGTGCTATATGGAATGACCGCTAACCCGCGCGCAAGAGGGCCGGGCAACGGCGCCGCGACGATTAACCGCGCAGGCGGCTCGGATTCGGGAGCCTCTATACTTGCTAACCTCACCGGATTGCCAAACGCCGGAGGTCGCCGCGGGCAAACGTCTCGCTATTCATGGTAGCCGGATTGTAACGAACCATCGCCTCGAGTGCAATAGCTGATCTTGTGCCGCCTTGACCACGAAATGCATTCCGTGCCGCGTGCAGAGGTTCCAGGAAGATTATCTACGTTCACATCGCCCGCACGAGCGTAGCATGGCGTTGCGGCACTCTCGTCGCTTCAATCACCAATGCAAAGGAACAAACATGAAACGATTTCGAGCATTGATCGGCCTCATCGCGGCCTCGGTCTCAACCCTCCTCGGCCTCAACGCCCGCTCGGCGTCAGCTCAGCCCGGACCAGCATCGACCGCCTTCGTCACGCACTATCACTATGCAAACGTGGGCGGCGTTCGCATTTTCTATCGCGAAGCGGGGCCGGCGGCCGCTCCGGTCGTGCTGCTGTTGCAAGGCTTCCCGACGTCGTCGTACCAATTCCGGAACCTCATTCCCGCGCTCTCCGATCGGTACCATGTGATCGCGCCGGACTATCCGGGCTTTGGTTTGAGCGACGCGCCGGATCACGCGCGCTTCGCCTATACGTTCGCACATTACGCGACGCTCATGGATGGGTTAGTAACGCAGCTCGGGGCCAAGCGTTACGCCCTCTACCTCTTCGACTACGGTGCGCCGGTCGGCTACCGGCTCGCTTTGCTGCACCCCGAGCGCGTGAGCGCACTCATCATCCAAAATGGCAACGCGTATGCCGAAGGCCTCCAAGACTTCTGGAATCCCATGAAAGTCTATTGGAAGTCCGATACGCCGGCTAACCGTGCCGCACTGAACTTCCTGGTTACGCTCAAGACGACGCAGTTTCAGTACTTGCATGGCGTCGCGGATCCATCGCGCGTCGATCCGGACGACTGGATTCACGACATGCTCTACCTGGAGCGCCCTGGGAACCGGGACATTCAGCTCGATCTATTCCACGACTACGGCTCAAACGTGCCGCTCTACCCTCAGTTCCAAGCGTTTTTCCGGAAGTATAACCCGCCGGCGCTGCTTATCTGGGGGAAAAACGACTACATTTTCCCGCCGGCCGGCGCGTATCCGTACAAACGCGACCTTGCCGACCTGGAGTTCCATCTGATCGATAGCGGGCATTTCCTGTTGGAGGATCGATCCGACTTGGCGTTCCCGCTCATCCGCGGCTTCCTCGATCGCAAAGTCGCGACCCGGTGAACGCGGCGACGTCGCGGCCGCCTACGCGTCGCGCTTTGCGGCTCGGAAGCGGCCGGGCGTCGTGCCAACGGGTCCCAAAGATCCTCTCGTTGTTTTGCGGCGTTCGTGCAGCTACCGTATGGCATGGACACACAAGCGGTTGGCCGCCCCGTTTTGCCGGATTCACGACCGGATGCCGGCTGCATCGAAGTGGCTGTAGAGCGACGCTCCGCACGTAGCGGTCAATTGCGCGGCGGCGACGTGGTCGACGTCTATCGTGACCGGGACGGCGCAGCGTCGGTACTGCTCGCCGATCTTTCCTCCAAGGGTGCCCGCAGTGCCGCTCACGTCGAGCTCCTGCTGGCCGCGTACCGCCGGGCTGCAAGAACCGAACGGACGCCATCCGGCGCCATGGCGGCGCTGAACCGTTTACGGTTCGGCTCCCCGGACGATTGCCTAGAGGTGTTTGCAGCTGTGTTCATAGCACGCGTTGACCGCGCGACCAAAACGCTGCGGTACGCGTCGGCCGGACACGACACGGCGCTGATCGTCCGCGACCGGGCGCACCGCCACCTCGAGCAGACGGGTCCCGTCATCGGCGTCATCCCGAACGCGGCGTACGGGGAATGTGTCGAAGAGTTTGATGTCGGCGACGTGCTCCTGGCGGCGACCGATGGGTTCACCGAGTGCCGGCGACATTGTGCCCCGACGCAACAACTCGGCACGTCGGGGATTCTCCAGGCGCTGCGCGCGCGGGCACGTCACTCCCCTAAAACGGCTTGCACGGCCGTGGGCACTTTTGCGGACGCGTTCACCGGCAGCGAGTATCGGGACGACGCAACCCTCGTCGCGGTTTCGCGGCGGCCCCCCTCGAAAGATCGCGGCTCAAGTTGCGATCGGCGCGCGGTATACCCTTGGGAGGCCACGGTCGAAGATTTGGATTCTGCGCCATAAATCGTCTCTGTGAGCGGACACCGGCGCCGTGTACGATTCGGGTTCCATGGCTGTCGACTGGAACATGGTTATCGCGATCGCGTCTTTCGGACAGTTCGTCGTCGTGTTCGTTGCGGCGTTTTTCGCGCTGTGGCAAGTGAAGCACATGCGTCGCCAGAGCGAGCTAGAGGCTTCGCTGTCGCTATTAGCCTGGGCGAGGTCTGCGGAATACCACGACGCGTATCCTCACGTGATCGGAGCGGCCGCCGCCGGCTCCGAAGTACGCATCGCGCTCGAAAACGGTGACGAGACAGATCCGCGAGTTCTCAAGGTTCTGAGCTTTGCGCACTTCCTCAACGAAATCGGAATATTGGTCGAGCAGGACTTGATCAAAGGCTCGACCGTCGTGCCCTATTATCGGGAAGCAATTGTGGTAACGTGGAGCTTGGTCGTGCCATTTGTCGCGCGACGCAGGCGCGAGGTGTCCGGCTCCTCTTTCTTCGCGCCGCTGGAGGCGCTGGTCTTGCGGGCGAATGCCATGTCCGGCGGCGACCGCTTCTCCAGGATCCGGCGCTCCCTCCCACGTTCGCTTCGGCCCTCTTTCGATAGGAGCCGAACCCTCACGGCCGCTTATCAAGCTATTAAGCCGCCAAGCCTGCCGCACGAGTAAGGGAGCACGGAAGCGCCGAGCAGCCGGCACCCAAGAATCCTCTACTAAAGGTCCAGTCCCGGGCTGTTAGTGTAGGATCAGCGGGAGCCGAGCTTGGTATTGTGTGCCACTATGACGAGGAGGCGGCAATCTCGACGGCGTCCGCCCTTCTTGACCGTGCAAAAGCACTAACATTAAGGATTTGCAAGCTGATACGCGTTAGCGGGGAGTTCGCATGAGCACCATAACCACACCAGACGGAACGCAGATCTACTACAAGGATTGGGGATCGGGACAGCCGATCGTGTTTAGCCATGGTTGGCCGTTGAGCTCGGATGCGTGGGAAGACGCGATGTTTCACTTCGCATCGGCAGGTTATCGTTGCATCGGCGCGGACCGTCGCGGCCACGGACGGTCGAGCCAGCCGTGGAACGGCAACGACATGGATACGTATTCAGATGACCTCGCGACGTTGGTCGACGCCTTGGATGTGCGAGACGCCATTTTCGTGGGGCATTCGACCGGCGGCGGCGAGGTGGTGCGCTACCTGGGGCGACATGGCACAAAACGCGCCGCAGGCGCCATTCTCGTGAGCGACATTTCGCCCGTGATGATCAAGTCGCCCACCAATCCGGCGGGAACGCCGATGGAAGTGTTCGACGGCATACGCGCGGGGGTCGCGGCCGATCGGCCGCAGTATTTCAAAGATCTCAGCAGTCCGTTCTACGGCGCGAATCGGCCCGGTTCAAATGTTTCGGAGGGGCTGCGCGACTTCTTCGTTACGCAGGGGATGATGGCGGGATTTCCAGCAGCGTACTTCTGCGTCAAAGTGTTCTCCGAGACCGATTTGACGGAGGACTTGAAGCGGATAGACATCCCGACGCTGATCGTGCACGGCTCCGACGATCAGATCGTCCCGATCGAGGCTTCGGCACTGCTGTCTTCTAAGATCGTCAAGCAGGCGGAGCTGAAGGTGTACGAAGGTGCGCCGCACGGCCTGCCGTCGACACTGAAGGATCGCTTGAACGCAGACATGTTGAGCTTCGCGACGGCTCTCAAGAGCAGACACCCCGCGCATGCTTAGCGACGCTGCGCTTCAAACCTCGCGCCGGGCCTTCCTCACCAGGAGCGCGGTGGCGGCGGCTGGGGCGGCATCCATGTCGGTCCCCGCCGGCGCCGCACCGCCCTCCATGGAGCCTGCCTCCGGAGGCAGTTACGCTACGGGTAGCAGCCTGGTCACCGAAGACGGAACACGGATCTACTACAAGGATTGGGGCTCCGGTCAACCGTTTGTTTTCAGTCACGGCTGGCCTCTCACCGTCGATGCTTGGGAAGACGCCATGTTTTTCCTGGCGTCTCATGGTTATCGGTGCGTCGGGGCCGATCGTCGCGGACACGGCCGTTCGAGCCAGCCGTGGCGGGGCAACGACATGGACACGTATGCCGACGATCTCTCGGCCCTCCTCACCAAGTTGGACCTGCGGGATGCGATCTTGATTGGCCATTCAACGGGCGGCGGTGAGGTTGCGCGGTACATCGGCCGGCACGGTAGCGAGCGGGTGGCGGGCGCAGTCCTCGTCAGCGACATCACGCCCGTCATGCTGAAGTCGGCAACGAATCCACTGGGAACGCCCATAACGGTATACGACGGGATCCGTGCCGGCGTGCTCACGGATCGAGCGAAGTTCTTCAGTGATCTCAGCGTACCGTTTTATGGCGCGAACAGGCCGGGTTCCACGGTGTCGCAAGGTTTGCGAGATTTCTTCGTCGCGCAGTCGATGATGGCGGGGATGCCTGCCTGCTACTTCGGAATCAAGGGAGATTCGCCCGATAGCGATTTCACGGAGGACCTGAAGCGAATCGATGTCCCCACACTGATCGTGCACGGTTCGGACGACCAGCTCGTGCCGCTCGCCGACTCAGCCTTACTCTCGTCCAAGATCGTAAAGCGGGCGACTCTGCGGGTGTACGAATTTTTTTTCAACGGATCGCCGACCACCGAGAAGGACCGCCTCAACGCCGACCTACTCGCG
>Ga0116227_10010326_pt1 | contig 16387 bp, 14 predicted proteins | sample S1TSphgellanicum_FD_89693 | JGI IMG/M metagenome (GOLD analysis project Ga0116227, IMG submission 89693) | Host-associated microbial communities from peat moss isolated from Minnesota, USA - S1T2_Fb - Sphagnum magellanicum MG | ecosystem: Host-associated > Plants > Peat moss > Unclassified...
CCGGGCTTACGATCCTGACGGGCATAGCCGAAATAGGGCATCACGGCGGTGATCCGCTTGGCCGAGGCGCGGCGCAGCGCATCGATGCAGATCAGCAGCTCCATCAGATTGTCATTGGTGGGATAGCTGGTCGACTGGACGACGAAGACATCCTCGCCGCGCACATTCTCGTTGATCTCGACGAAGACTTCCTCGTCGGCGAAACGGCGCACGCTGGCATTGGTCAGCGGGATTTCCAGATAGGCGGCAATGGCACGGGCCAGAGGCAGGTTGCTGTTGCCGGTCATGATCTTCATCGCGCGGAGCCCTTTGTGTCCAGAACGTCGTGGCGATTCCAGCCGGGAAACCGCCGCAGGGGATGCTGTCGGCGCCCCCTTAGCCGAAGGTCATACGAATGCAACATCCGGCTTGGGCAAAAACACCGGTTGGCTCGCCGGGGTTGCAGACAGGACACGCCAGGCGCGCCCTGCCCGCTGCAATCAATCCTGCTTGCGATGTTCGCCCTTCACCCAGCGCACTGTGCCGCTGCTGGCGCGCATGACCACGCTTTCGGTGGTCATGATCCCGCCACGACGATGCTTCACGCCTGAAAGCAGCGAACCATCGGTGACGCCGGTGGCGGCAAAGATGCAGTCGCCCTTGGCCAGTTCCTCCAGCTGATAGATCTTGTTCAGGTCCTCGATGCCCCATTTGCGGGCACGGGCGCGCTCATCCTCATTGCGGAACAGCAGGCGGCCGTTGAACTGCCCGCCCACGCAGCGCAGCGCCGCCGCCGCCAGCACACCCTCGGGCGCGCCGCCGCTGCCCATATAGATGTCGATGCCGGTGTCCTCATCGGTGGTGGCGATCACCCCCGCCACATCGCCATCGGGGATGAGCTGAATGCCGCAACCGATGCCACGCAGCTCTTCGATCAGCGCGGCATGGCGCGGACGGTCCAGCACGCAGACGATGATCTCCTCCGGCTTCACGCCCTTGGCCGCCGCCACCGCCTGCACATTCTGCGTGGGCGTCTTGTCGAGATCGATGATGCCCTTGGGATAGTTCGGCCCCACCGCCAGCTTGTCCATATAAACGTCCGGCGCGTTGAGCAGATTGCCTTCTTCCGCGCAGGCCAGCACGGCCAGAGCATTGGGCCCGGCCTTGGCGGTGATGGTCGTGCCCTCCAGCGGATCGAGCGCGATGTCGATCCGGGGCCCCACGCCCTGCGCCGCGCCGACCTTCTCGCCGATGAACAGCATCGGGGCCTCGTCGCGCTCGCCCTCGCCGATCACCACCGTGCCGTCCATATAGAGCTCGTTGAGCGCGGCGCGCATCGCCTCCACGGCGGCGGCATCGGCGGCCTTTTCATCGCCCCGTCCGATCAGCCTGGCGGCAGAGATCGCCGCCGCCTCGGTCACCCGCACCATTTCCAGCACGAGAACGCGGTCGAGAACCTTGCTGGCCGGAGTCGAGGTCATATCGTGCAGACTCCTTTTCGATTGATGCCCTTCTAGGGCCATTTTCTTGACAGATCGGACCAAAACCAAGCCCGAACCTGTTCTGAATACCTATGCGTAGGCCCGCTTAGCCATCGAACCCGCACTTGTCGAGCCAATGCGGCACAGTGGAGCAAAGCACGAAAAAGGGCGGGTGAAGGCCTCCCCTCACCCGCCCCGTTTTCCCGGCGCTTTCGCGCGATCAGTCGTTCAGGATATGCAGCACCAGCGGCGGCTGGGTCAGGCTGGTCGAGCCGTCGAGCAGCGCCAGCGCCTTGCCCACCGCCTCTTCCGGCCCCTCATGGGTGACCATCGCCACCAGCACGCCGTCCTCGGCGGCGCCCTCGTTGCTGGCATGGCCCTTCTGGATCAGGCTCTCGATCGAGACCCCCGCATCGCGCATCGCGGCGGCGATCTCGGCCAGCACGCCCGGGCGGTCGGCCACGATAAAGCGGATATAGCTGCGGCCCGAGCGATGGCCCGAAGGCGCAGGCGCCATGGCCTCAAGCTCGGCCACAGAGATCGAGAAGCTCATGTCCGCCTCGAAGCCGGTGTCCATGCCGCGCGCGATGTCGATGATGTCGGCCACCACCGCGCTGGCGGTCGGGCCATCGCCCGCGCCCGCGCCCTGAAACAGCAGCCTCCCTGAGAAATTGCCCTCGACCACCACCGCATTGGTGGCGCCATCGACATGGGCCAGCAGATTGTCGCGTGGCACCAGATGCGGCTGTACGCGCTGGAACAGGCGCGCCTTGCCGTCGGGCCCCACGTCGCTCTCGGCCATGCCGATCAGGCGGATGATGTAGCCCAGCGCCTCGGCCTCGGCGATGTCTGCCGCCGAGATGCGGCTGATCCCGCTGGTGTCCACCGAGGCGAAATCGATCTGCGACCCGAAGGCGATGGCCGACAGGATCGACAGCTTGTGCGCCGCATCGGTGCCCTCGATATCGAAGGTGGGATCGGCCTCGGCATAGCCCTTCTGCTGCGCCTCATCCAGCACATCGGCGAAGCTGCGCCCGGTATCCTCCATGGTGGAGAGGATATAATTGCAGGTGCCGTTCAGAATGCCATAGATCCGCTCGACCTTGTTGGCCGCCGCGCCCTCGCGCAGCGCCTTGATGACCGGGATGCCCCCCGCCACCGCCGCCTCGAAGCGCAGCGCCACGCCCTTCTGCTCGGCCACGCGCGCCAGTTCCATGCCATGATGCGCGATCATCGCCTTGTTGGCTGTGACCAGCGCCTTGCCATGGGTGATGGCATTGCGCGCCAGCGTCAACGCCGGGCCATCCGCACCGCCCACCAGCTCGACCACCACATCGACATCGTCGCGCGCGGCCATGGCGGTCATGTCGTCTTCCCACGCGAAGGGCGACAAGTCGACGTTGCGGTTCTTGGCGCGGTCGCGCGCACTGACAGCGGTAATAATCACAGGTCTGCCCGCCCGCCGCGCAATAAGCTCGGCATTGGTCTCGACCAGACGAATGACGCCCGCGCCCACCGCGCCCAGCCCTGCCAGCGCAATGCGCAGCGGCGGACAGCGAGTGGAAGCAACGGCAGCATTGGTCAGGTCGGACATGGTATCCCCTTTGGTTTAAGGGGCCGGCCCTAATCGTGTGGGGCTTGGTTCGCAATGCTATATGTCGCGGGACGGGGGCTTGAAGGAAGTTAAGTTGCGAGGGGGTTCCCCCCTCGCGCTCCCATTTCGCCTCCCGGCGCAAGGGCAGCGGCACCCGATCGGGGCGCCCCACTTTCCACCAGCGCAACAGAAAGGCGCCGCAGGCAGGAAGCCCCGGCGCCTTCTATAGTGACAAAGCCCGCGGCGCTGCAAACCCGGCGCAAGGCCGAACCCGTGGCACGACGCAGACATTCAAGAGAGCGCGAGGGCGATGGCCCTCGCATTAACTTTCTTTAATACCCTTAATGCCCCCGAGCCCGTTCACAGGGGCCCAGATCATGCAGGATGTTCTCGTAATCCACGGCAGCCTGCACGCGATTATCATTGTTGTCCGAGACATTCGCCGTGCTCGGCAAGGTGCGGGGCAGACCGCAAGCCAGACGGTACCAGGCCAGCGTATCGGGCACCGGCGGGCGACCGCGGGCATCCACCACCTCGGAGAAGGAGACGCTCCAGTTGGTCGGCTGGCCGGGCTTGTGAAGCACGGTGATCGTCGCGGCCTGACTGTTGGCGGTGGACAGGAACAGCTGTGTCTCGCCCTCACCCACCAGGTTGCCGGGCTCGAACAGCGCCTGGGTCACGCCATTCACACGCGGCGGCGCGTCGCTGGCGCCCAACTCGCTGAGCAGCGAGCGCACCCGGACATCGAGGTCCTGCGTCCAGATCAGCTGGGCGTCGGGGGCAACGAGCTGCACCTCATCCGACCCGGCCTTGCCGCGCGCGAAAAGCAGCACCGACTGCTTCTTATAAGGTGCGGGCTTGCCCTTGGGGCCCAGCGGCACATCGGCGAGATAGCGGATCAGCATGCCCTGAGGCACCATGCCGCGCAGCGCGCCCGAGGCAACGGCCTCGACATAGAGGCGTACCCAGCCTGGGCGCACGTCGGGCGCGCGGGCGGCGGGCAGCAGATCGGCGTTGCGAATCTCGGCACGGATCACCAGCGGGGCCGAATCAGCCAGATCGACAAGATCGGCGTAATGCAGAGCGGGAGCGGGCGGCGGAGGGGCGGCTAGGGCATTTGCCCCATGCGGCTGAATCAGCGCCAAAACGCCCGCCATAGCGGCCAGACCAGTCCAACGCGGGATTCCCATGAAAAACAACTCCTGCCATATCAGGAAATTAGCGCCTGATGCGCAATCTAGCCCACCAGATCGTCCACCAGCAAGAGCTGATCCTATATGAATTTTCTCTTAAGGCCACGCCCTAGCCGATTAAGGCGTTGCACGAGCCGACCGGGCCGGTTAAAGCACCGGTAATCAGGGGCCAGCCGATAACAAGGCCCATATATGCCATGTCCGCCAAGTCGCAAGGTGCAGCCTTGCCTCAAGGCGGAATATTGCATTTCCGGAAACTTCCGGCAGGGTGGAAAAACAGTTTTTTGCCATGGATGCGCACAGGGACATTCAGCCCTGCGCGTGCACATGGCTGCGCCGGGATATTCCCGGGGTTGTGATGGAGTGATGCGTCTGAATGGCCTACGCTGATCAACAGATGAGCGGTAATCGTATTACCGCGCTTGTCATCGTTGCCTTGATTCACGTCGCAATCGGCTACGCTCTCGTCTCTGGCCTTGCCTATTCGGCGGTCAAGGCGGTCGTGAAGAAAGTGACCACTGTCGACGTCAAGGAAGAGAAAAAACCGGAGCCGCCGCCACCGCCTCCCAAGCAGGATACGCCGCCGCCGCCCATCGTGGCGCCGCCGCCTCCTGTGAACGTGAACGTGACGCCGCCGCCGATCCAGACGGTGCTGACACCGCCGCCGCCGGCTCCGCCGCCGCCGCCGGTTCTCGTCGCCGCGCCGCCTGCGCCTCCGCCGCCGCCAGCCCCCAAGGGCCCGGCCACGCAGGCTCAGCCCAAGGGCGATCCCAGTCAGTGGGTTACTCCTGAGGATTATCCCTCGGGTCCGCTGCGCGAGGGCGCTCAGGGTGTCACGGGCTTCCGTGTCACCATCGACGCGAGCGGCAAGGTCTCGGGTTGCGAGGTCACCAGTTCGAGCGGCAATGACCAGCTCGACAAGGCGACCTGCCAGTATGTGACGCGCCGCGCGCGTTTCAAGCCGGCAGCAGATCCCGATGGCCACGCCATGGCCGGCAGCTATGCCAGCCGCGTGAAGTGGGTCGTCCCTAAGGACTGATTTCTTCTTCCCAGCAAGACGGGCGCTGTTAGGCGCGCCTGTCCGTCTACATTAATCATTTTCTCGCTTGAGAGGACTTTCGCATGCTTATTCAGATCCTGGCCGCTGGCGAAACCGCCCCCCAGAACAAGTTCGGCTTCATGGAAGCCATGGAGCAGGGCGGCGCCCTGTCGTGGTCGATCGTTACCATCCTCGCGATCTTCTCGTTCGGTTCGTTCTTCATCCTGTTCACCAAGTGGAATGACCAGGCCAAGATTTTCCGCCAGTTGAACGGTCTGGGCGCTTTCTGGAAGGCCCCGACCTTGAAGGACGGCGTTGCCAAGCTCGAGAAGAACAGCGCCGTGCGCGACCTGGTTGAAGCCGGCCTGACCGCTGAAGAGCAGCACTCGAAGCTGGTCGACGCCCTGGAAGCCCATGACTGGCTGCACGGCTCGCTGGCCCGCACCGAGGGCGGCATCAACGCCTATCTGGCTCGCGGCCTGCCCTTCCTCGCCACCGTGGGTTCGACCTCGCCTTTCGTGGGTCTGTTCGGTACCGTGGTCGGCATCTACCGCGCCCTGATCGCCATCGGCATCGCCGGTTCGGCCTCGATCGACAAGGTCGCCGGTCCCGTCGGTGAAGCTCTGATCATGACCGCCATCGGTCTGCTCGTGGCCGTTCCCGCCGTGCTGGCCTACAACTTCCTGATGAGCCGTAACAAGCGCATCGCCGAGCTGCTGTCGAACTTCTCGAACGACATTCTGGCCTACATCAACTCGAAGGGCACCATCAAGCCGGCTGCTGCCGCTGCTGCTGCCCCCAAGGCTGCTCCGGCTCCGGCCGCTGCCAAGCCCGTCGCGAAGGCCTAAGGCTGTATGACGTAACGTGATCGGATCGCCTCTGGTCCGATCACGGTTCAGGCGGGCGGGGCGGCTTAGGCAGCATGCGGCCTCCCGCTCCTCCCCCTTCCCCTCCGGGGGATCATGCAAGAACAGGATAAAATCCCATGGCAATGTCAGTAGGCGGCGGCGGCGAAGACAAGCCGATGTCCGAAATCAACACCACGCCGTTGGTGGACGTCATGCTGGTGCTGCTGATCATCTTCCTGATCGCGGTTCCGGTCGCGATCCAGACGATCAAGAATCTTCACATCCCGATCATGGTTTCTTCGGAATCGAAGGACAAGGTCGAGAACCTGCTTCTCTCGGTGGCCACCACCGACAGCGCTGGTCGCAGCGCGGGTGATCCGGGCTACGAAGGTTCTTCTCGCGGTGGCGAGTGCCGCATCTATTTCAACAACATCATGCCGGTCGACGATACCGAGCTGCGTGACCAGGCCTTCAAGCGTCTCGATGCCATCATCAAGCGCGAAGGCGGTCCCGAAGCTCTGAGGGCCGAGCCCGACAAGGTTCCGCAGGTTCACATCCGTGCCGACGTCAATGCGCCCTGGCGCTGCGTTGCCGGTGCGATCTACAACGTGCAGATCTCGGGCTACCCCACCGTCGGCTTCATTTCGACCCCGGTCGATCCGAACGGCTAATCACCATCGGTCGGCCTTCACGGGCCGCCCTTTTCAGGAGTAATGCCAATGGCTATGTCAGCCGGAAGCGCCGATGGCGAACCGATGAGCGAAATGAACACGACGCCGTTGATCGACGTCATGCTCGTGCTGCTCATCATGTTCATCATCACCATCCCCGTGGCCACCCATGCGGTGAACATCGATCTTCCCGGACCTCCGCCGCCCAACGCGGTGAAGCCCCCGATTGATCCGGTGAAGAACAAGGTTGTTCTGACGGGCGATGACCACATTTTGTGGAACGGCACGCAGATCGACACCAGCGTTCTGCTGGCCAATCTGCAGGCCTCGACCCAGATGCCCGTGGAGCCCGAGCTGCAGTATCAGCCCGACGCTCAGGCGGGTTACGATCTGGCCGCCAAGACCCTGAACATCATCAAGGGTTCGGGCGTGACCAAGTTCGGCTTTGTCGGCAACGAGCATTATGCTGCGTTCGGCAAGGCACCGGGTGCCCCCAAGGCTCAGTAAGCCTGAGGCAACCAGTGAACAGATCAAGGGGCGGAGCGATCCGCCCCTTTTTCTTTGGGTGAAGAAGGGCCGGAGCGATCCGGCCTTTTTTGTGAGCGGCAGGCGAAAGCCCCCTACCCCATCGCCACCGCGGCCAGCTCCTCTGCCTCCAGCAGCAGGGCATCGTCGGCGGCGCCAGCCGGCAGACTCTCCCGCCCGATCATGCAGAGCACCGGCACCGCCAGCGGCGAGACCTGCTCCAGCACCTCATGCACCAGCCCCTGCTGGGCGCGAATCAGCGTATCGGCGACGCGGGCGACATCGGTCATCCGGGCACGGGCATCGGCCCAGGCGGCATCGAGCAGCAGATGGTCCGGCTCATAGCGGCGCAGCACATCATAGATGAGATCGGTCGAGAAACTGACCTGTCGTCCGCTCTTGCGCGTGCCGGGCACCTGTCGCTCGATCAGCCCGGCGATCACCGCCACCTCGCGAAAGGCGCGGCGCAGCAAATAGGAATCCTGCACCCAGGCGACGAACTCATCACTCAGGATCTCGGGCGAGAGCAGCGCCGCCGGGTTGCTCACGGGTTTCAGTCCCCACACCGCCAGCGCATAATCATTGGCCACGAAGCCCAGTGGAGACAGACCCTGCGTGGTCATCCGCCGCGTCAGCAGCATGCCGATCGACTGATTCGCCGGCCAGCCCTCGAAGGTGTAGAACACGCTGTAGAAGCGCCCGCGATGGGGGAAGCTCTCCACCAGCAGGCTGCCGGGATCGGGCAGGCGTGATTTGCGTTGCTGTACCTCCAGCCATTGCCGGACGTCATCGGGGAACTCGCGCCAGCGCGCCGGGTCATGCAGCAGTTCCTGCACCCGCCCGGCCAGATGGGTGCTGATCGGAATGCGCGCGCCCATATAGCTGGGGATGGCCCCCACCTTGCGCGAGGCCCGCACCACCAGAGCCCCATCGGCCAGCGCCTCCACCTCCAGATCGAGCCCGGCAAAGCGGAAGGTGCTGCCCGGGCCGAGCTGGGCGGCGAAATCCTCCTCCACCCGCCCCAGCGCCTTGCCGTTGCGGAAGCGCACCTCGATCATCTCGGCATCGACGATGATCCCGGCGTTCAATCGGTGCCGCCCAGCCATATCGGGGTGAGACAGGCGATACCATCCGGGCCGCCCCTCGGGCACGACGCGGCGGAAGCGGTCATAGGCGGTCAGCGCATAGCCGCCATGGCCGATGAAATGCAGCACCCGCTCCCACTCGGCCTCGCCCACCCAGCCATAGGGCTCGGCCTGACGGATCTCGGCATGCAGGGCCGAGGCATCGAACGGCCCGGCGCAGGCGACATTCATCACATGCTGGGCCAGCACATCCAGAGCGCCCGCGCGAAAAGGCTCACCATCACGCTCGCCCGCCGCCACCGCATCGCGGGCCGCCATGGCTTCGAGAAATTCGAAACGGTTGCCCGGCACCAGCAGGGCGCGGCTCGGCTCATCCAGCCGGTGGTTGGCGCGACCCACCCGCTGCAACAGGCGCGAGGAGCCCTTGGGCGCCCCCATCTGGATCACCAGATCAACGTCGCCCCAATCCACCCCCAGATCGAGGCTGGCGGTGCAGACCAGCGCCCTCAGCCGCCCCTGCGCCATGGCCTCCTCCACCTTGGCCCGCGCTTCGCGCGCCAGCGAGCCATGGTGAATGCCGATGGGCAAATTCTCCTCATTTACATCCCAGAGGAGCTGGAAAATATACTCGGCCAGAAAGCGCGTGTTGGTGAAGACCAGCGTGGTGCGATGCGCGCGGATCGCCGCCATGATCTGCGGCACGGCCCAGGCGGCGGCATGGCCGCTCCACGGGATGCGCGCCTCATCGGGCAGCATCACCTCGACCTGCGCAGGGGCGCCGGGGTCGCCCAGCACCAGCGCCACATCCTCACGCCTGCCGCCGGGCGCCAGCCAGCCGCGATAGGCCTCGGGGTCAGCCAGCGTGGCCGAGAGGCCCACCCGGCGCATGTCCGGCGCCAGAGCCTGCATCCGCGCCAGGGTCAGCGCCAGCAAGTCGCCGCGCTTGCCTTGGGCGAAGGCGTGGATCTCATCGATCACCACCCGCTTCACCGTGGCGAACAGCGCGGCGCTTTCAGGATAGCTGATGAGCAGAGCCAGCGATTCCGGCGTGGTCAGCAGGACATGGGGCGGGTTGCTGCGCTGGCGGGCCTTGCGCTCGGACGACGTATCGCCGCTGCGGGTCTCGATCCTCAGGTCCAGCCCCAAATCCTCGACCGGCATCATCAGCCCGCGCCGCACGTCTTGCGCCAGAGCCTTGAGTGGCGAGACATAGATGGTGTGCAGGCCTTCACCGATCCGCCCCTCAACGGCATCGGCCAGCGTGGGCAGGAAACCGGCCAGCGTCTTGCCCGATCCGGTGTCGGCCATCAGCAGGGCGTGAGAACCGCTGCGCGCCGCCGCCAGCATCTCCAACTGATGGCGCCGCACCTGCCAGCCGCGCCCGGCAAACCATGCCTCCAGCGCCTCGGGCAGATCCGGCGACAAGCCGGGAGGGGGCAGGCTCACCCCAGCGTCACGCCGACAGCGGCCAGCCTCGCCGTCAGATCCGCCATCACCCGGTTCAGCGCCATCGCATCATGCCCTTCCGCCCGCGCCGACAGCTTGGCCTCGGTGTTCGAGGCGCGCAGCAACCACCAGCCGTCCGCAGACGTAACGCGCAGACCGTCGATGGGGTTCATCTCCAGCCCCCCAGCCTTCGCAGCCTCCTCCACCGCCTGCCGCACCGTGGCGACCAGATCGGGCGGGCGCGTGCCCGGCGCCACGGCGATGCGCAATTCGGGCGTCGCGGATTTTTGCGGCAGGGCCGAGGCAAGGTCGGCCATCGACTGGCGCAACCGCACCGTGGCCGCCATCAGGCGCAGCGCGGCCAGCACGCCATCGTCGAAACCGTACCAGTTCTCGGCAAAGAAGATGTGGCCGGTCATCTCGCCGGCCAGCGGCGCTCCGGTTGCCTTCATTCTGGATTTGATATGGCTGTGGCCGGTCTTCCACATGGAGGGGGTCCCGCCGCAGGCCGCGACATGGTCGAACAAGCCTTGCGAGGATTTGACATCGGCCAGAATTTCCGCTCCGGGCAGGCGCCCCAGCAGATCCTGCGCGAGAATGGCCAGGATCTGGTCGCCCCAGACCACCCGCCCCTGCCCGTCGATCAACCCGATCCGGTCGGCGTCACCATCGAAAGCAACGCCAAAATCGAGCCGTTTGCTCACGACAAGAGCGCGCAGATCGGCCAGATTGGTTTCAACGGTGGGGTCAGGATGATGATGGGGAAAATCGCCATCGACATGGGTGAAGAGCAGGTGATGCTCGCCGGGCAGACGGGCGGTCAACGCCTCGATCACCGGCCCGGCGGCGCCATTCCCGGCATCCCAGCCGATGCGCAGGGATTGCAAGGCGGTGGTATCGATCCCGTCGAGATCGACCAGCAGCCGTTCGATATAAGCCCCGAGGATCTCGCAATCCTCCACGCGGCCTTGCGGGACGAGTGGCGCATCCGCAGTACCCTCGATGATCCGCGCATTGAGCCGCTGGAGGTCAGCGCCGAAGAAGGGGAGGCCCGCGCATACCAGCTTGAAGCCATTGTGATCTTTGGGATTGTGGCTGCCAGTTACCTGAATGCCGCCATCCACTGGCTGGGCTGAACCCAGTTCGCCCAAACGCAGCGCAGCCTCGGCGTAATAGAGCATCGGCGTGGTCGACAAGCCGATGCGCACCACATCCACTCCGCCAGCCCTCAGACCTTCCACCAACGCCGCCTCCAGACGGGGGGAGGACAGGCGGCCATCGCGGCCCACCACGATGCGCGGGGTCGCCGGGGCAGTCTTCTCACGCATCACGGCGGCGAAACCGGCGCCCACGGCGCGGGCGTCCCCCTCATGCAGCGTCACATCCACCACGCCGCGAATGTCATAGTCACGCAGGATCGACGGATCGAGGCCCTTACTGGCAGATGCCCCCAAACCCTCGCTCACACGCTCACTCACCCAAAGCGCCTGTCGCGCAGCACCAGATTTTCCAGCAGCGTGTCGCGCGCCGCATTGGCTTCATGCACCAGCGCGTCACTGCCGCCCCGGTCGGGGTGGACCTTGGTGAGCAGACGCTTGTGGGCCTCGATGATCTCGCTGCGGGTGGCATAGGTCTGCAGGCCCAGCAGATTGCGGGCCTGACGCAGCGCGCGCTGCTCACGCTTTTCGCCGCTGTCGCGCCCACCCCGGTCGATCGGCACGATGCGCCAGATTTCCCAAGGATAGCGACCCAGCACGAACTTGCACAAAAGCACCAGCACAAAAGCCAGTGAAATCAGCTTCATCATCCGTCTGGCTCCGCCTGCTTGTCCTTAGAGCATCGTGCAAAAAAGTGAGAACCGGTTTTTTGCAAAAACGACGCGACAACAAAAACCAGGTCAGGCCGTATAGGACCAGCGCGCCGTTCCCCCCGTCGCCGGTCCCGGCCCATCAGAGGACGGCTGGTGGGGAGCGGAATTATAGGGGTCATGAGCCTCAGATTGCGTTTCCTGAGGTGCATTTTGCACCGGCGCGGGAGCCGGTGCGGGCGCGGCAACCGGCTCGGGCTGACGCTTGGGCGGCGCAGGCAGCGCCAGCCCGGCGATCAGCCCGCGCAGCTCCTGCCGCGCGACCAGATGGCTGGTGCCCAGATCGCCCAGATAATCCTTGTCCAGCAAGGTCAGGCCGGCGGGGAACAGTTCGCGATAGATCACGCGCTCCGACAGGCCCGAGGCGATGCGGAAGCCCACACGCTTGGACAGTTCCTGCAAAGCCTCATTGATGCGGCGCATGTTGCGCGCCTCGATATGGCCGGTACGGTTGCGCACCACCACCCAGTCCATCTCGCGCCGGTTCTGGGCGATGGTGGCCTGAGCGCGCTTCTTGCGGGTTTCCCAGATCAGCTCGGCATAGAAGGACAGGCGGCGGACCTTGAAGGTCTCCGGGTCCACCTGGCCGATCAGGTCGAAATCGACGAAGCTGTCGTTCAGCGGGGTGATCAGCGTGTCCGCCGTGGTGGCGATATGGCGGGCAAATTCATCGTCACGCCCCGGCGTGTCGAAGATCAGATAGTCGACATCCTGCGCCACCTCCTCGGCCAGCGCGTCCAGCTCTTCCACCGTGGTGCCGTTGAACACCTCGAAACGGGCGGTCGGCAGGGTGAAGCCCTTGCGACGCATCGTCTCGGCGCGGTTTTCCAGATAGCGATGCAGCGTGCGCTGGCGCGGATCGAGATCGATGCAGCCGACGCGCACCCCCAGATAGGCCAGCGCAACCGACACATGGACAGCCGTGGTGGACTTGCCGGTGCCGCCCTTTTCATTGGCAAAGACGATGCGATGAGGGGAAGCCATAGCTGACCTGTTGTTGTGGCGGATGATCCAAGCCATATTGCCCGTTGCGGCGCCAAGGCGCTAGGGAAAAGGCCAAATTGCCCCCATAAAACTGTGGGCAAGGTCGGGCACGCATAAGGCAAGGAAGCGATAGAGTGCGGATCATTCACCATAAAGCGGCGCTGCGCACGGCAGTGGCGGGCATGCGTACTCACGGCAGGATCGCGCTGGTCCCCACGATGGGCGCGCTGCATCAGGGCCATCTGACGCTGGTGCGCGAGGCGAAAGCGCTGGGCGCTCAGGTGGTGGTGTCGATCTTCGTTAACCCTCGCCAGTTCGGCGCGGGCGAGGATCTGGACGCCTATCCCCGCCAGCTGGAGGCCGATGCCGCCCTGCTGGCCACCGAGGGCGTGGCGATCCTGTGGGCACCCGCCCCGGAGGAAGTCTATCCCGAGGGCTATGCCACCAACATTTCGGTGTCGGGCGTGTCCGAAGGGCTGTGCGGCGGTACGCGCCCCGGCCATTTCGACGGGGTGGCCACGGTGGTCAACAAGCTGTTCAATCAGGTGCAGCCCGATGTCGCCCTGTTCGGCGAGAAGGACTGGCAGCAGCTCGCCGTGATCCGCCGCATGGCCCGCGATCTGGATCTCACCCATCCCTCGGTGGACAACATCATCGGCGTGCCCACGGTGCGGGAGAAGGATGGCCTCGCCCTCTCCTCGCGCAATGCCTATCTTTCGGCGGAGGAGCGGGCTCAGGCCGTCAGCCTGCCAACCGCAATGCGCAAGGCCATCGCCGCCATCGAGAAAAAGGCCGATGTGAGCGAGACCTTGGCCGCGCTTCAGGCTGACGTGCTGGCAGGCGGCTTCCTCTCGGTCGATTACGCCGAATTGCGGGAGGCTGACAGCCTGACGCCGCTCACCGAACTGGGCTCGCACCCTGCCCGCCTGCTGGTAGCGGCGCGGGTCGGCAAGGCGCGGCTGATCGACAATATGCCGGTGTCGGCCAAGGGTTGACCAGAGGGGGCAGACAGCGCCTGGCCCCTTACCCTTCACGCCGCGTAATAACCCGGCTGTTCGAGATCGCTGAGCAGCCCCGGCTGGGTCGGGGCCCAGCCCAAAGCCTCGCGGGTGCGCTGCGATGTGGCGCCGATCTCCGCGCCGGCAAAGCGGGCGAACCAGCCGAAATGCTCGGGCTCACGCGATTCCACGGGCAGGCCCAGTTGCCGCCCGATCACCTCGGCGATCGCCTTGAAGGGCACGCCCTCATCGGCGGTGGCGTGATAGACCGGAAGCGGCAGGCCCTTTTCCAGCGCCAGCCGATAGACCGGCGCCGCATCCAGCCGATGCACCCCCGCCCACAGATTGGCCCCTTTGCCCGGATAGGCCGAAACCCCGGTGGACCGCGCGATACCGATCAGAATGGGCACAAAGCCATGATCGCCCAGCCCATGCACCGAGGGCGCCAGCCGCACCGTCCCCGCCCGCACCCCGCGCGCCGCCAGAGCCTGCGCCGCGCTTTCCGAATAGCGGGGAAAATCGGTGCCGGGGCGATCATCCTCCTGAGCCAGCCGCCCGGGCGCGCCCATCCCGGCCAGCCCGCTGGTGACCAGCAACATACGGTCCGATCCTTCCAGCGCGGCGCCGATGGCCTCGATGGCCCGCCTGTCCTGCGCGGCATTCTCGGCAAAGCGCGAGAAATCGTGGTTGAAGGCGGTGTGGATCACGGCATCGCTGTCGCGCGCGGCCTGCTGCAGCACCTCCAGATCGTCGAGCGTGCCGCGCAGCACCTGAGCGCCCGCCTCCCGCGCAACGATCTCGCCCTGATCGGAACGGGCGAGGCCCAGCACCTCATGGCCATGGGCGCGCAAATCGCGCACCACGGTTGCGCCGACCCAGCCGCTGGCGCCTGTGACAAAAACACGCATGTTGAAACCTCCTGTGGGGGGAAGGCTGGTATGGGGCTGCGCTATATCCGGTTAAAGTGGTGACCTTATCAGGGTATAGACCTTAACAGGCATACGGTGGCTCCACGCATGGTTGCACCGCAGCAAACCGCCTGCCATAGGTCTGGCCGCCTCTCCCTTTGCGCGTACAGGACGCTTTTCCCATGGCTGCATCTCCCCTTGCGATGGGGATCGATTTTGGCACCACCAATTCGGTGGTCGCTCTGGCGCAGGATGCCAGCCACGCCCAACTGGTGCCGCTGGCCGCGCCCGAGGGCACGCAATCGGTGTTCCGCTCGGCGCTGTGCTTCTGGCAGGATGAGCGTTCGCTGGCGCATGAGGCAGGCCCCTGGGCGATTGCCGAATTCCTCGATTTTCCGCAGGGCAGCCGCTTTCTGCAGAGCTTCAAATCGGTGGTGGCCAGCCCCAGCTTCGAACATGCCAATCTCTTCGAAAAGCGCCTGCCCTTCGAGGAGCTGGGTCAGATCTTCCTGCGCCATCTGCTGGCGCGCGGCGGCGCGGCGCTGAAAAACCTGCCCGAGAAAGTGATCGTCGGTCGCCCGGTGCGCTATGTCGGCAACCGGCCCGATGAGGCGCTGGCCCGCAAGCGTTACGATGCCATGTTCTCCATGCTGGGGCGTGAGGTGCATTACGTCTACGAACCGCTGGGCGCCGCCTACAGCTTCGCTTCGCGGCTGAGCAAGGCCGCCACCTTGCTGGTGGCCGATTTCGGCGGCGGCACCAGCGACTTTTCCATCGTGCGGGTCGAGGCCCCTGGCGCGGCCAAGCGCTGCACCCCCTTGGGCAGCGCGGGCATCGGCATCGCGGGCGACCGTTTCGACTATCGCATCATGGACAAGCTCGTGCTGCCGCTGCTGGGCAAGGGCGGCACCTATCGCTCCTTCGACAAGGTGCTGGACATTCCCGAGGGCCATTTCGCCGATTTCGGCGACTGGTCGCGCCTGGCCCTGATGCGCACCCGCCGCAAGCTGGAGGAACTGGCCCGCCTGCAGCGCAGCGCCACCGATCCCGATGCCATCGCCCGCATGATCGCGGTGGTCGACAAGGAACTGGGCTATCCGCTGTATGAAGCGGTTGGCGGATTGAAGCGCGTGCTTTCCTCGCAGGAGGAGGCCGTGTTCCGCTTCGAGAGCCCCGACCTCTCCATCGAGGCCCCGGTCCGCCGCGAGGATTTTTCCAGTTGGATCGCCCCCGATCTGCAGCGCATCGGCGAGACGGTGGACACGGCTTTGGAACGCGCCGGTCTGCAAGCCGACCAGATCGACCATGTCTTCCTCACCGGCGGCTCATCGCTGATCCCCGCCGTGCGCGCACTGTTCGTGGCGCGCTTCGGCGAAGGCCGGATCGAAAGCGGCGAGGAACTCACCTCCATCGCACACGGCCTGGCCCTGATCGGGCAAGACCCCGACATCCACGACTGGACCGCGCGCGACGAGGAGGTTTAACCCCTCAGGGCTTCCCGTGACCCAGAGTCCAGACATAAGCCGCCACCGCCTTCACATCGGCAGGGCTCAGCGCCGCGCCGCCCAAAGCGGGCATGGCATCGCTGGTCTTCCTGGGCTTGGACACGCCCTCGGTGATGGTCTTGGCAAGGCCCTCGACCGAGCCGTCGCTCCACAGATAGCTCGGCCCCACCAGCGAGGCGCCCGCCGAACTGCCCTTCGCATCGGAGCCATGGCAGCCAAGGCAGGTGCCGCCCTTGGCCTGCCCCAGATAGATCGCCCGGCCCA